>Ga0123334_1000159_pt1 | contig 85952 bp, 66 predicted proteins | sample BiotimSIPDNA_FD_89706 | JGI IMG/M metagenome (GOLD analysis project Ga0123334, IMG submission 89706) | Anaerobic biogas reactor microbial communites from Washington, USA - Biogas_R1 time_0 SIP DNA | ecosystem: Engineered > Bioreactor > Anaerobic > Unclassified | place: Washington, USA...
ATCAAATGCTTCCGAGCACAAGTGAAAGGAGTCAGAGACATCCCTTTCTTCATGTATCGTTTGTCGACAGTTTTGGGGTAGCATCCGTACATCTTCCCCACAGGGTTTGTCGGGTGCGCCGTTTTTTCATCACAGAATAAATTTTTGATAGCAATACATGAACAGATAAGGTTTCTTTCTCTTGAATGAGATTGGATAGCCATGATAACATGGCACAAAGATGCACAATAATTTATAATGGCTAAAAACCACTCTCTTTTTTAACAATTACAATGGTCAAATTTTGAAAAGCCGTAGATAAATCTTACCTTTGTATAGTCTAAAGAAACCAGTATGGCAGAAGAACTACAGAACAACGCATCATTAAACATCTATCGTGCTTCAGCAGGCTCAGGCAAGACCTTCACGCTTGCAGTGGAATATATCACATTGCTTGCCGTGAACCCTATGGAATATCAAAACATCTTGGCCGTAACCTTCACAAACAAAGCCACTGCTGAGATGAAGCAACGCATCTTGAACACGTTGTATGGCATTGCTCATGGACTGAAAAGTGCGGATGTGTATGTGGAGAAAATCATGGAGAATATCCTCAACAGAAGGGAACTTCCTGTTTGGAAGGAAGAGCCATATAAGTCAGAATTACAAAACTTTACCATTTCTAAACTAAAGCAGAGAGCCAAGGAGTCTCTCTGCAATATCATTCATGACTACAGCAGATTTCATGTAGAGACCATTGACTCTTTCTTTCAGGGTATCGTGAGAGAATTGGCCAATGAACTTGAACTGTCAATGAACATAAAGGTGGAACTTGAAGAGAAGGATGTGCTCTCGGAGGCAGTAGATCAAATCATCGAGAATCTGAGCGAAGAGTCGAGGGAGTTTAGAACCATCATACAGTTTATTGATGATAAGATCAGAGAAAATCTCTCCTGGCAAGTGAATGATACTGTGAAGGATTTCGGACAAAACATCTTCAAGGAGAAATATCTGATTCATGGTGAGGAGGTGAGAAAAACAATCACAGACTTTGAGCAGATAGACCGATACAGAAAGGCTCTCTACGCTTTCTTGGAAACAAGAAAGAAGGATGTGCTTGTGGCAGGCAGGGAATTTGCCCAAAAAGTGAAGGAAACGGAAGCCACTGAAAAAGATTTTCTAAAGGCTATCTTCACCTTTGCTGATGTGATGGAGAATGATGAAATAAAAGAGCCTAAAGGCTCTATCCAAGGCACATTCTCCAAGTCTGTGAGAGAGTTCACGGAAAATGAGGAGAAGTGGTTTAAGAAGACCTCTAAAAACAAGGATGGGCTTCTGCCTACGGTGTCAGGCGAACTGATGCCGATGCTACAGAGATGCTTTGAGGTGCATGATGAGTATTTAGGCCACATTGCCTCTGTGAATGCCATCACACAGCACCTCTACTCTCTCATGCTACTGAATGAAATCAGCAAGACTGTGAAGAAACTGAATGAAGACAGCAGTAGATTCCTGTTATCGGAAACTGCCAATTTCCTTCGCAATGTCATCAACAATCAAGACATTCCCTTCATCTATGAGAAGACAGGCGTGGCGATTAAACACATCATGATTGATGAGTTTCAGGACACATCTTCTCTGCAATGGGGAAACTTCCGTCCACTCATCATGAATGGTCTTGCACTGGGTGGAACGGGACTCATTGTGGGTGACGTGAAGCAAAGTATCTACCGATTCAGAAACTCTGATTGGCAGATTCTCAACAACATAGAGAAGGACGAGGAACTGAGGGAGCACATGGGAAATATTCCCGCTCACTTCAACTTTCGTTCATCCAGGCATGTTGTGGACTTCAACAACAGGTTCTTCGCAAATGCGGTGGAGGTATTGAAGCAGGACTGTCCTGCTCTCGAAACCGCCTATCAGGATGTGGTACAAGTGGCGAAGAAAGAGGCTGATGCGGGATACGTGAAGATAGAGAACATAGACTATCATGGCGAAACGGCAGAAGATGAGGATGCCTCCATACAAGCCACAACCAATGATACATGTGATTCTGGCACAGCCTGCTCCATCTCCGACAATTATGACGAGGCTATTCTACAGCGTATTCAGCAGTCCGTGAAAGACTTAATAGAGAATGGTGTAAATCCCAATGACATCACCATCTTAATCAGAACCAACAAAGAAGTGCAGACAATCAGCGACTACCTTGAAAGTCATCAAGATGTGCTGAAAGTAAAGGTTGTGTCGGATGACGCCTTTCGTTTGGACGCCTCGCCAGCCGTCAATCTTATCATCTATGCCCTACGATTGCTTGCCTACCCTACAGACAAGTTGCATCTGGCCACTTTTGCGTATTATTATCAGAGAACATTTGCAGAAACAAAAGAAGTGGAGAATCTTGATGCACTGAATTCTTCCATTATTGAAAGTATAGATGTGGAGCATATAGACACACTTCTTCCCAGTTCTTTCTGCCAACAGGAAAGAAAAGACTTGATGTTGAAGTCGCTCACTGAGCAAGTGGAATATATCTATCAGAATTTGGAACTTCATCTGATTCCCGACCAAGATGCCTACATGTTCTTTTTCATGGATCTTCTGGCATCTTTCAGCGAAGAGAAACAAGGAGGACTTGACGCTTTCTTGCAAGCATGGGATGAGAAACTATGTGAAAAGACCATTCCTGGTGGTTCGGCAGATGGCGTGAGAATCATGACGATGCACAAGTCTAAGGGACTGGAGTTTCACAGTGTGATCATTCCTTCCTGTTCGTGGTCCATCAAACCTAAAGGCTCTGAAGTCATGTGGTGCAAACCAGAGGGTGCTCCCTATGACGGGATGCCCTTATTGCCTATCAGTGTGAACAAGGCTAAGGATGAGAGCATCTTTGTGGCGGACAGGCAGGAGGAGGAACTGCGCACATTGGTAGATAACATCAACGTGCTGTATGTAGCTTTCACCCGAGCAAAGAACAATCTTATTGTCTTGACAGGAAAAAAGAAGGAGGAGAAGAAAGAGGACGAGAGAGAGACAAAGGTGAAGGTGGAGAACACACAAGAGTTGCTCATCCAGTCTATGCCTGATGTGATGAACGAGAAGGATATAGAAGGCATTATCACCTGCTATGAATACGGTAGTATTGCTTCTTCTGAAAAGAAGGAGAGTGAGAAAGAACGAAATGTGATGGAGTGTGACTATGAGCCATTGAGCACACAGTTCATATCACATCCTTCTGTGGTAGAATTCCGTCAAAGTTATGATTCAGACCTCTTCTTCACGCAATTATCCGACCAACCTCTTGTGCAACTTCATGCTGACCGTATTCGTTCCATCAGTTTGGGCAATCTCTATCATCACATCTTCCAGATGATCAGGACTTCCAAAGATATTCCTCACGTTATCAGAGTTTTAGACTCAAGAGGATGCTTTGGCACTCTAATAGAGGCAGACGAGGCACAGAAGACTGTGACCAGGCTGGTGGAAGGCGTGGAAAAGTATTATCCAGAGTGGTTCTCAGAAGATTGGAGAGCAATCAATGAGCGTGCCATCCTCTTTGAGAAAAACCAGACGATGAGCATCAAACGTCCTGACCGTGTGCTAGCAAAGGAAAATCATGTCATCATCATTGACTATAAAACGGCTCAAGGAGTGGCAAGGAAAAAGGAAGACGGCACATATCAAGTTCCACATGAGAACCTGTCGCAAGTGGAGGAATACAAAGAGTTGCTCATGCAGATGGGATATGAGGATGTGAAGGCTTATCTCTGGTACATCTTTGATGAAATCGTTGTGCCTGTCCATGAATAGCATCTGATGATTTTACACTTGTTGATGAATGATTAAGTAAAAGTAATGAAAAGATTATGATTCCGTTTTTGAAACTTGTTGCAGACGACCTCTACCAGAAGCTGAAAGGTGATTTCCAGAATACAGTAATCATCTTTCCCAACCAGCGCGCTTCCCTCTTCTTCAATCAATATCTATGGGAGAATGCTCAAGGAAAGACGCTCTGGACTCCTGAATACACTACAATTAGCGAATTGTTTGCTTCACTATCAGATGTCACAGTGGGCGACCCCATCTATCTGATAGTGAAACTATGGGAGGTGTATAGTGAAAAGATGAAGCCTGCCAAGTCGCTCGACCAAATGTATTCTTTGATGGAGACCATGCTGAGTGACTTTCAGGATATAGACAATAACATGGTGGACCCATCCTCTCTATTCCTCAATATCGCAGACTTGAAGGAAATGACCGACTTCTCTTTTTTAGAAGAAGGACAGAGAGAAGCCATTGAGCAGTTCTTCGGTAAGTTTTTTGACAGAGAGAAACCTATTCAGGACAGCACAGACTTGTCATCTTTGAAAACGAAGTTCAAGGTTTTATGGAACAACTTGGCATGTATCTATGACGACTATCAGAAAGCACTGATGCAAGAGGGAGAAGAGGCACTGGTGTATGAAGGCATGATGAAACGCCTGGTGATTGAAACGCTGAAAGGAGAAGAGGAAGAGAAACGGAACCACATGGATGCTAAACTCACAGGCACAACCTATGTGGTTGTAGGATTCAATGTGCTCAACAAAACAGAGAAGGAACTGTTCAGATACCTAAAGCAGAATAGACAAGCAAAGTTCTATTGGGACTATGATGTGGCATACACCCGCAAGCATTCAGACTCTTTGTTTGTGAACAAAGCAGGTGATTCAGGGCATGAGATCGTGAGCAAATATGAGGCAGGGCAATTCATCTCTGAAAACATGAGATGGCTTGGAAGCGAATGGTCAGAGCAAGACTATTTTGACAACATGCGCAAACCTAAGGATATTACCTTTGTACGTTCTTCTACTGAAAATGCCCAAACACGCTACATTCATCAGTGGACCAAAGAACACTTGAGGGAAGAAGAGCCTCTGCAAGAGTCTGCTGTCATCCTCTGCAATGAGAATCTTTTGTTGCCTGTGCTGCACAGTATAAATAATGTGTCAGCCATCAATGTCACGATGGGATACCCCATCAGTGCTACTCCTGCCCACTCTCTTCTACAGGCATTGATAGACCTACAGTCTTATGGCTACACCTCCTATGCTTGGCGATACAAGTATGTGTCTGCCATTTTGAAGCATCCATACGTTCAGCAATGGGTGGGTCATGCTTGCACAGAGAAGTTGCAAGAATTGACCTGTAAGAATATGGCCTTTCCACGAACAGACATGTTTGCTGACAATGAAAAGTTGAGAAAGGTCTTTACTGTTGTGAAGGACCAGCAGATGACGGTCTATCTTGCCAGCATCCTGTTGGAGGTAGGACACAGTTTCAATAATAATACCTTGGCACTGCAACTTCAGCGAGAAAGTATTTTTACGGCTTACACACTCGTGAATCGTCTTTATACCCTGCAACAGCAACATGAGTCACTATCCATCGGCAATGAGATGCTCTCCAAACTGATCATGCGAATGATGGAACAAGCCACGATACCTTTCCATGGCGAACCATCTACAGGATTGCAGGTGATGGGATTGCTAGAAACACGCAATCTTGACTTTAAGAATATTATCATGCTTTCGGTCAATGAAGGACAGATGCCCAAGAGTGATAAGCGTTCATCACTCATTCCCTACACACTTAGAGCTGCATTTGGCTTGACAACTATCGAGAAAGAGGTAAGTCTCTATGCCTATTATTATTATCGTTTGATGCAAAGAGCTGAGAGCATCACCTTGCTCTATAACTCAAGCACAGAGGGACGTGGCAAGGGAGAGATGTCTCGTTTCATGTTGCAGACCTTGGCTGAATCGGAAGAACTGTTTGCCAAAGGCCAGGAAATACAACTAAGAGAGTTCTCCTCTATGAGTGAGATGGCTACTGCTCCTGTCATTTCTGTGAGAAAAGATGAGAAGGTGATGGAGAAACTTCGTCAGAGGTTTAATGACAAACTCAAGTTGTCACCTACAGCCATCAACACTTATATGAAGTGTCCACTGAGGTTTTACCTTCTCTACGTGGAGAAATGGAGACCCGATGAAGAGGTGTCGGACGATGTGGATAAGGCGATGTTTGGCAACATCTTCCACGATGTGATGCACCATCTCTACTTGCCTTATGAGGGTAAGATGATCAAGAGCAGTGATGTGGAGAATCTTGCCAGGCAAGAGGGAAGAATCACACAACTGCTCCGCAATTCCTTGGCTGTTCATCTGTTTCATGAACCAGAGAAAGATGAGGATGGAGATGTCATCAACTACACGAACAAGAAGACTTCTATTTCCACGACAGGAAAGAAGGATAGGTTCATCACACTCAATGGCACACAGATGGTGAATCTGCATGTAATCAAGCAGTTTGTGTTCAATCAGTTGAGAACAGACCAAAACATGGCAGCACAACTGGAGGAACAAGGTGGCTACTGGCAAATCATTAGCATGGAGAAGACCTACGAGATGCTTCAAGAGGGCATTCTGCTTGGAGGTATCATAGACCGTCTGGACTTGCTTGCTTCTCCTGAAGGAAACAGGATACGCATCGTGGATTATAAGACCAGCAGCAGACAGCATGTGGCAAATACAGTAGATGATCTGTTTGACCCTGAGAAATGCACGAACAACTATCATATCATGCAGACATTCTACTATGCAAAAGTGCTGACTAATGACACATCGCCCTATGTCAATGAAGCAGTTGTGCCTGCACTTATGTATTGTGCCAAATATGACAAGGACAACAGTTCAGGCATTGTGAAATTGAAGTTGCAGGAAGGAAAGAGTAAATCTGAACTGAGCAACTTCAAGGAAGAGGTGGGTAAAGCCTTTGACCAACTCCTCACAGACAAACTTCATGAATTATTCACTGCTTATGATGAGGGAAATTCTGCAAATGAAGAAGGAAAACCTGTAGGCGTGTTCTCACAAACAGATGTTGAGGCTAACTGCAACTTCTGTGAGTTTCTCACATTCTGCCAGCGTCATCCATCTAAAGGCTTCTAAGCCTCCTATCACATTATTTATATAATATGGAAAAATTTGAAATAAATATATTAGGTTGTGGGGCTGCATTGCCAACACCCAGACGTCTCAGTTCTTCACAGGTCGTTAATATACGAGAAAAACTCTTTATGCTCGACTGCGCAGAAGGCGTGCAGATGGCTTTGAGAAAATCACGTATCAGTTTTTCACATCTGCAGGCTGTGTTCCTCACACATCTGCATGGTGATCATGTGTTTGGACTCATCGGCATGCTGTCCACCTTCGGACTCTTGGGCAGGATTCAAGAACTGCATATCTATGGACCAAAGGATTTGGAGCGTGTCTTTCAGCCTCAAATAGATTTCTTCTGTGCGGATTCACCCTTCAAGATTATCCTGCATGAGATAAACGCCAAAAAGCAAGAGGCGATATATGAGGATCGTTCTGTGATGGTCACTTCCCTACCACTATCCCACCGTGTGCCTTGCTGTGGTTATCTGTTTCAGGAGAAACCAACAGCCAGACATATCCGAAGAGACATGATTGACTATTATCACATTCCTACCTCACAAATCAATAATATCAAGGCTGGTCTGGATTGGACTCTGGAGGATGGAACAGTTATTGCAAATGAACGCCTCACAACTCCACCCGACCCTGTTCGCTCCTATGCTTATTGCACAGACACCACCTATCTTCCGTCTTTGGCAGAAGCATTGCATGGGGTCACTTGCTTATACCATGAAGCCACCTTTGCACAGGAACATGCTCTATTGGCAAAAAAAACCTTCCATAGCACAGCAAAGCAGGCTGCACAGATTGCACGTGATGCACAGGTAGGGAAACTCATATTGGGACATTTTTCCTCTCGCTATAAGGATGAGAGTGTATTGCTAAAAGAAGCGAAGGAAGTCTTTCCCAATGCTGTGTTGGCTGAAGACAGACTCCGAATTATACTATAGCCCGCTGACGTTTCACCTGTTTGTGATACTGATATGCATAGCACAACCCTGCTGTAGTGAGTCCGAAAGGATAAGCCCACCATATGCCTGTTGCTCCCATCTGAAGAGGGAAAGCAAAGATGTATGACAAGGGAATGCTGACCAAGCAATAGGCGATGAAAGCATACATCATCATGGCACGTACATGCTCAATAGCTCTCAATCCATTGGCATAGATGATCTGAAGACAGTCTCCTACCTGATAGCAAACAAAAGGAGGTAAGAATGTCAAGAAAAGGAGAGCAACATCTTCACTTGTGGTGAAGAGATGAGCAATAGGTGCACCTATCAGACAGATGCTTCCTACAATCAACACACCAGATGAAAGAGACATGAGAAGTGCCGTTTGTGCTGTCTTACGTACCTCGTCCCATTCATCCTGGCTCTTGAAATAAGAGATACGGATCGTTGCTGCTGCCCCTATTCCATAATAGACCATGAATGCCAGCGTGCTTACAGTACCCATAATCTGATGAGCAGCTAAGGCTGTAGCACCTATCCATCCCATGAAAATAGCACTGATATTAAAAGAACTTGCCTCCAAGCACAGTTGTATAGAGATTGGCAACCCCAAAAGGAAGAGATTCTGCATACCTCTACGTGTGTAGGAGGTGTGATGTATTTCAAGTTGGGCTTTTCTGAATTTCTCTGATCGTAGCAGATGACCTTTCTTGAGCAATATATACATGAAGACAGGCATGAGCACACGTGATGCGAGTGTGGCAATACCTGCACCCAACAAGCCAAGATTAAAGGTGAAGATGAAGAAATAGTTAAGAATCAGGTTCACCACATTTCCACCAATCATGACCCACATAGGTGTCTTTGTATCACCCAGCGCATCTGAGAACTGTTTCATGGAATTAAAGATTGACATGAAAGGCAAAGACAGAAGAAGTGTGATGAAATATGGACGAATGAGCGGAAGCAGTTCCACGGGTTGCCCCAACAAACCTATGTTCAGATAGAAAATGTAGAGCAATAAAACAATGAAGAGACTGGCAAGAAAATTGACCAGATTGCTCTCTTTCAATGTGCGCAACACCTTCACATACTTTCCCTGACCAAAGAAACCACCCACAATAGGTGTGGTGGCATAAGAAATGCCAAGAAGAAAGAAGATGAAGAGATTGAATATGTTATTGACGAATCCTGCGGCAGACAACTCTGGTGTGCCATACTGACCAACCATGATAGTGTCTGCCCATCCTTGCAGAATACCCCCCAACTGGGCAATCACAATGGGGTAAGCCAAAGTAGAGATAGCTATTATGCGTGCTTTCTGAGAAGAATCAAATTTCATACATCTAATGTGGCATGAATTTCCATGTAAAAGGCATTTGCTAATCCTTCGAGATGCCTTCGAGATGCCTTCGAGAAGGCTTCAAGATGAAATCATGCGTTGCAGAGGGTATTAATTCACTTTCACCGTGTGACCATAATCATGATACCACCAATAGGTCTTGCCAAATTCCCGACGCGTCCTGTTGATACGTTCTGTTGGGTCTTTAAGCCTTGCCTTCATGCCAAGATAATCACGATACCTGTCAATCATCTCAACATCAGTCAAAGTGGTGATAGAGTCTTGGCCATAGAAAATCTTGCCCTCTTCGGCCTTCCTCTGATTGCCCATCACCAGCAATGCTTCACGATAAGCTTTTGGAAGAAGGTCGTAAGCCCCTTCCACACTGTCCGAGAGATTATAGTAAAGAGGAAGTTGCTGTCTGAACTCACTGAGTTGGTTGTCCAATAGCAGACCACATAAATAATAATCGGCTGTATATCTGTTCCAGATGGAATCTCCCAACATCAACTGATAATAACGATTGGCATCATGGATGGATTTTCCACAAAGTGCTCCCAAATGAAAGCAAATGTCTTGTGTGGTAAGGCGATAAGTGGAGAGTGTGTCTGCTATGTCCAAGAGACCTTTAGACCCATAATATTGTGGATACTCAAACAGACGTTCAGCTAACAGCCCCTGTTTGGAAAGGGCATACATTCTCAGATGTGTGAGCCGGGCACTGGTAAAGAGCGAACGCTCACCTACCTCACTTGCTCCCTTATAGTCTTTTTCCAATATGAGTCTTTCTGCTTTCAACTCAAAATGATAGACATCTGTAGATTGCGGAACACTTCCCGCCATCAGTATGAGCAGAAAGAGAATGATGTAATTGGGATAAGCCAATGACTTGACATCATACATTTCATCCTTGTTCCCATGCCCCCATCGCTTGACAATAAGAACCAGCAACACATACACGACCAAGACTACAGGCGCAACCCACAGCCAATCCCCAAAGGAGAAATGATCGATGGTGGTACGATTCACATCTGTTAGAATCGTGAGCATCAACATAGAAGGCACGTAAGACAGCGCATGCCAGCGAGAAGGGAGGGAAGACAACTTGCTGACCACCCACTGCACAATCTGCAAGATGACAGTGATGATGATTGCACCAATCAGCACATTATAGGTAGTAACCCCTTTAGAATAAACAAACTGTGCTTCTGCCAAAATCTCACCTCGAAGGAAATACAGATAACAGAAGGAGAAGAGCATAAACAGAATTCCACAGGAATAACGAATGATTCCTGCGGTCTCCTGTCTGTATGGATGATTATAAGAACTCAATTGTCAATGTTTTTTAAGTGCAAGATTGATGATAGAGGAAATTAGAAAGCAAATCCGATTGTGCTTTTAAGACTTCTCTTCACTGTCTCTAACCTTTCTCAACACCATAGCAGACCTGGCAGGTATGTATAGTTTCAGCCAGCCCTTACGGTCTCCCTCATAGATAGGGTCATAGTTGGTGAAATGATGCACGGAATCGTCTGCAAACCCATTACCGCCAAAGTTCTTGCTATCTGTGTTGAGCACCACATCATAGCAACCCTGAGGCACAATAAAGCCATAGTCAGTATAAGACCTATCTGGGGAGAAGTTAAACACAAAGAGAAGGTCACCTCTTGAGAAAGCAAGAATCTGGTCACCATCATTGTGCCACACCTCCACCACAGGAGTCTTCTGGAAGTTCTTCTCAGACTTTATCACCTTGAGCATCTCCTCGTCAAAGTCTCCTAAGTAGCAGTAGCACAACTCTTTATTATCAACAAGATTCCACTGACGGCGAGCATACTTATGACTCCATCCGTTGCCCTCTCTTGGAAAGTCTATCCACTCGGGATGACCAAATTCATTGCCCATGAAGTTAAGGTATCCACCATTCATGGTAGAAGCCGTGAGCAAGCGAATCATCTTGTGGAGTGCTATACCTCGATGGGCTATGAAATTCTCGTCACCCTTCTTGAAATGCCAATACATATCGGCATCTATCAGACGGAACACAATCGTCTTATCCCCCACCAATGCCTGATCGTGCGACTCTGCATAGGAGATGGTCTTCTCATCCTGACGACGGTTTGTTGTCTCCCAAAACATGCTGGAAGGTTTCCAATCCTCATCTCTCAGTTCCTTGATTGTCTTGATCCAGTAGTCTGGAATATTCATGGCCATGCGATAGTCAAAGCCATATCCTCCATCCTTGAATGGAGCGGCCAGACCTGGCATGCCCGAAACCTCCTCTGCAATAGTGATTGCCTTGGGGTTCACCTCATGTATGAGCAAGTTCGCCAAAGTGAGATAAGCGATAGCCTCGTCATCCTCATGACCATTGTAGTAATCGCCATATCCGCCAAAAGCATCACCCAGACCATGACTATAATAAAGCATGGAAGTTACACCATCAAAGCGAAAGCCGTCAAACTTAAACTCTTCCAACCAGTATTTGCAGTTGGAAAGCAAGTAGTGCACCACCTCATTCTTGCCATAGTCAAAACAGAGAGAATCCCAAGCAGGATGTTCCCTCCTACCTCCCTGCATGAAGTATTGACAGCCATCTCCAGCAAAATTGCCAAGACCCTCTCCCTCATTCTTCACGGCATGAGAGTGCACAATATCCATAATCACGGCAATGCCCATCTGGTGAGCAGTGTCAATCAGTTCCTTCAGTTCCTCTGGAGTGCCAAAACGGCTGGAAGGGGCAAAGAAGTTGCTGACATGATAGCCAAACGAACCATAATAGGGATGCTCTGCCACCGCCATCACCTGAATGGCGTTATAGCCATCCTTCTTGATGCGAGGAAGAACATTGTCCTTAAATTCAATGTAAGTGCCCACCTTCTCTTCATCTTGAGCCATGCCTATATGACATTCGTAGATGAGCAAAGGATTGGTGTCAGGCTTGAAGTTCTTCTTCTTGAACACGTATGGCTCGGCAGGAGACCACACCTGTGCAGAGAATATTTTCGTCTGCTCATCCTGCACCACTCTATTGGCATAAGAAGGGATTCGCTCGCCTTCTCCACCTTCCCACTTGACCTTCAGCTTGTAGAGATCTCCATGATGCATCTGACCAGCCTTGAGTTTTATTTCCCAGTTGCCATTGTCAATGCGCTTCATCTGATAGGCCACATCTTCCTGCCAATCATTGAAATCACCTATCACATAAATCTCTTTGGCATGAGGAGCCCACTCTCTCAGCATCCAACCTCGGGATGTCTTGTGCAATCCAAAGTAAAGATGACCGCTGGCAAAATCAGATAGTGTCTGATTGCCACCATTTGTCAGCAGATTCAGTTTGTAGAGCACATGGTCATGCCTCCCCTTGATGGCTTCCTCAAATGGCTCAAGCCAAGGGTCGTTCTTCACAATACCAATATGCTTCACCACCGCAACCTTCTTAGGAGCATCCTTCTCTACCTTTTTCTTAGTAGCCATTGTATCATGCTTTTACTTTGAAAACCACTTTCTTGATTTTCTCCTCATTAGAGATGCAAGGTGCATGTCCATCTTCAGGAAAGAAAACAATAAACTCACCAGGGTGTACTGTGATATACTGTTCGGGACGCTCCTGATAGAAGGAGACATCCTTCTGAGCGTCATATTCTACTTGTGGAAGACTCTTGCGAGGTGAATAGCCCATTGTTTCAGCACATGACAACGGAATCTGTATATCAATCATCTTGCTATGGGTTTCGAGTCTTGCATCCTCCATGCTCTCGCCCTTTGAGGTTAAATGATTGGCAAAAAGGCTATTGCCTTCCAAACATACCTTACCATCAGGTTGAGCAACTAAATTTGTCTTGTTCAGATATTCCACCACTTTAGGGAAAAGCGGGTTAATAGAGGCATAACGGCCTAAGTTTTCAAGCGTGTCTAAAATCATACGTATTATTAATTATTAGTTAAAGTTGTTGTCATTTTCTTTATATCTGTAACGCACAAACGTAATGCCTGTAACACCATAGACACCATGCCTGCAACGGCTATATGGCTTCTTGTCCCTTCATAGACTCACCAACATGTCTGAGCATCACCTCATGAAGCAGTCCATTAGTGGCAAGCACCTGCCGTCCCGACTTCCAATCATCATCTCCTCCTCGATAGTCAGTCACCCTTCCACCTGCTTCCATCAAGATGCACGCACCTGCCGCCACATCCCAGGGCTGAATGAAAGATTCCACATACACATCCACCTTTCCTGATGCCAGATAGCAGAGTTCTGCCTCTGCACTACCATTACTGCGGATACTGGCACAATGACCAAAAAGCCTGCCCGTCAAACTCAAGCAAAACTGCCTGTAATCCTCTGCATTATATGGGTATCCTATCATCACGAGTGCCTGATCCAAATTGTCCAGACTCGTCACATGAATCGGTTTACCGTTGAGAAAAGCCCCCTGACCTTTCGCCGCATAATACAGTTCCTTGCGGGTCACCTCATACACCACTCCCAACAGAAAGTCGGTCTTGTCACACAAAGCTATAGAGACACAATAGGGTGCGAGGTCATGTATGAAATTGGTCGTGCCATCCAGCGGATCAACCACCCAAAAGAGTTCACTCTCTTCCTCCTTCTGTTCCACGGTCTTCTCTTCTGTGATGAAACCTGCTTCAGGAAGTATTTCCTTCAGACGAGAAACAATCATCTTCTCGCTTCCCTTGTCCACATAGCTCACATAGTCATGACTATGCTTATGTTCCACCCTGCTCTGGTCGAAAGCCTCTCGCTGCTCCGCTATGTACAGACCCGCCTCGGTGGCGAGTTTCTTCACTTCCTCCAACACGGATGAAAGCTTCTCTTTAGAATTGACGAGGTTTTGCATTCTCATGAATGAGTGTGTTCAATTACTGTCCCATAAGTCTTCCACGGTTGTAGATGCCTTTGCGAATCACATTGCCCGCACGGTCTTTCTCCACAAAAGCACCATCCCTCTGATCGTTGAGGAATGAACCCTCAAAGCGTGTTCCGTCTGCCGACTCTTCCACACCCTTGCCATTCTTCATGCCCTCCTTGAAGAATCCCTTAAACTTAGTGCCATCCGACAGGCGAAGCACACCCTCGCCACTCATCTCTCCGCCAGCCCATTCGCCATCATACACATCACCATTTGCTCCTGTGAACTTGCCGCGACCATGTTCCCTGTCTTCTGCCCAGTAGCCCTCATACCTCGACCCGTCAGGCCAAGTGTAAGTGCCAAAACCGCTCATGAGGCCATTCTTGAACTGACCAACATATTTGCGCTTGTCGGAATAGGTGAAGATACCCTGGCCCGTGCGCTCTCCATTCTGGTAGTCACCCTCATAAATATCTCCGTTCTTAAACTTATAGATACCCTTTCCATGCATCATGTCCTCCTTCCAGTTGCCTGTGTAGAAGTCACCATTAGCATAGGTATATTTCCCTTGTCCGTTGCGCATGTCATTATCCATCTCGCCCTCATAGATCGAGCCATCCCTCCAGTCGAAGACTCCACGTCCCGACTTCTTGTCATCCTTCCAGCTTCCATCATAATAAATGCCATTGGCCCAAGTGTATCTTCCCTGTCCTGTGCGCTTGTCCTGCATCCATTCGCCCGTGTATTTATCTCCGTTGTAATAATACATGGTGCCAAATCCCTGCTGATAATCTATATACCAAAGACCATCGTACTTATTGTTGTTGGCAAAATAATACACACCTCTTCCGTGCTGATGATCTTGATGCCAGTTGCCTTCATATTTCTCACCATCGGTGAATGTATAGACCCCATAGCCCTGACGCTTACCCTTCTCATACTCACCCTCATAGGTGTCACCTGTTTTGAATGTGGTCTTTCCCTTTCCATGAGGCTTTCCGCCTTCCAACTCACCGTAATATTTTGATTGATCTTTAGGAAACACATAGTTTCCAATCACCACCTTCTGGGCATTCATTGCCAAGGCACTGAATGCCATTATTCCTGCTAAAATATATTTAGAAATATTCATGTTTTCGGTTTGTAAAATAACAATTATATCTGTTGGCACGGTGCCATTTGGTTACAAAGGTAACGATTTCTTTTGAATTTTTCGCTATTCATTAAGTTTTATTATATATTTTTTTTGCGAGTTCAACGAATGGCGGATGTCTATAAACCAACAAGAACACCGAGAACAAAGTTGTTAAATCATTTTGCGGAGGAGACAGTTTCCTCCTTTTTCTTCAGGTGAAGAGGGTGAAACAACATGAATCCGTCGAATCTGGAAGATGAAACAGTTTGTTTTGATGGTTAGTCCCTCTTTTCATTCACGCTCCATTCCTTCATTTTTTCACATAAATCCTCGCCCCCCCCTTGTGGGATTTACATGCTGTGGAAGAAGGTTGAAGAAATTCGGCAGGTTTTGTCTCAAGGCGATTCATTCAAGAAAGCGAATGGCTCAATCCTTGTCCTTCAAAATCTTTATATCTTATTTATATGCAACGATTTATACATATTTATAAATTCCATGCTGATAAAGTCAAAAACGCACGCGTGGTTCATTGCCCATCGCACCATTGTTCATGGGCACTTGAAGCATTGTTCGTTGGTCACCGCACCATTGTTCGTTGGGACATGAAGCATGCTTCAATCATGCGAGGTGGCAAATGGCAGGAACCTCCCACCATTTCATTCTCTCACACATACACCATTATCAACCCTCCCTAAAAGGTCTATTAGGGAGGGGCTATTTCACAGTACTTGAATTTAACAAGCAAGTTCAATAAATCCATGCGTTATTTCTGAATAAACGCATGAGGGAAACCTCCTTTTTCTCTTCGGCAAGACTTCGATATGCTTTCGATAGACCTTCGATGCGAGAAGATTCGAAAATTCTTTTTTATCTCTCATGAATTTCTACCACATGCACAAGAATTGAAAATAGAGGACGGCAGAACAACCTTGCCCACGCAAAATGTTTGCGAAATGGAGAAAACCACAACATTTTGTTTATCGAACGCATGTTTTTTTTTATATATTGTGTGTATGTCAATGAAAATTTGTAACTTTGTAGCGTTTTTTGAGGTAAAAAGATAACAAGATGAATTTAGCAATCATAAAATACAATGCGGGCAACATTGGTTCAGTGGAGAATGCGGTGAGACGATTGGGTATTGAGCCTCTGGTGACAGATAACGTGGAGTTGATACAAAAGGCTGACCGCGTGATTTTTCCAGGACAGGGTGAAGCCCACTCCACTATGGCATATCTGAAGGCTCATGGACTGGACCAAGTGATTGTGAATCTGAAGCAACCAGTGTTGGGCATTTGCATCGGCATGCAGTTGCTCTGCCGCCACAGCGAGGAGCAAGACACAGACTGTTTGGGCGTGTTTGATGTGGATGTGAAGCGTTTCATCCCCCAAAGGCATGAAGACAAAGTGCCACAGATGGGCTGGAATACAATAGAAGATGTGAAGTCACCCCTGTTTGAGGGATTCTCTGACAAGGAGTTTGTGTATTTCATCCATAGTTTCTATGTGCCCACATGCGACTGGACAAATGCCACTACTGACTACATCCAGCCCTACTCTGCCGCCCTACACAAAGACAACTTCTATGCCACGCAGTTCCATCCGGAGAAGAGCGGAAAGGTGGGCGAAAGGATTTTGACGAATTTTTTTAAGATAAAATGATAGAGATAATTCCAGCCATAGACATCATCAATGGCAAATGTGTACGTTTAACCCAAGGTGACTACGACACCAAGAAAGTGTATAGTGAAGACCCCTTAGAGGTGGCAAAAATGTTTGAGGCACATGGCATCAGACGTTTGCACACTGTGGATCTGGATGGTGCTCGTTCACAGCATATCGTCAATTACAAGACGATTGAGCGAATTGCAGACCACACCAGCCTGGTCATTGATTTCGGTGGTGGCATCAAGAGCGATGAGGACATAGACATTGCCTTTGCCAGTGGTGCTACTATGGTCACAATCGGCAGTGTGGCTGTTAAGAACCCTTCGCTGTTTGAGACATGGCTGGAGAAATATAACGACAACAAGATCATCCTCGGAGCAGATGTGAAGAATGGCTTCATCAGCATCAATGGCTGGAAGGAAGAAGGCGATGACCAACTCATCCCATTCCTGCATCGCTATGTGGACAAAGGAGTGGTCAATGTGCTCTGCACCGACATCAGCAAGGATGGCATGCTCGAAGGACCTGCCACCCAACTGTATGAAGATATTATGAAAGAGTTCCTCGAGTTGCACCTCATTGCCAGCGGTGGCGTGAGTTGCATTGAAGACATAGACATGCTCAACGCTGCCGGCATCCCAGCAGTGGTGTTTGGCAAGTCCATCTATGAGGGACGCATTAAAATGGAGGATTTGGAAAAATATGTTGGCTAAAAGAATCATTCCTTGTCTTGACATCAAAGACGGGCAAACGGTGAAGGGCACAAACTTCGTGAACCTTCGTCATGCGGGTGACCCTATCGAGTTGGGGAAACTCTACAGCGAACAGGGTGCAGACGAACTCGTGTATCTGGACATCACTGCTTCCCACGAGGGACGCAAGACTTTCACAGAACTTGTGAAGCGTATTGCTCAAGAAATCAACATTCCGTTCACCGTGGGCGGCGGCATCAACGAACTTTCGGATGTGGATCGCCTCCTCAATGCAGGTGCAGACAAGGTGAGCATCAACTCTGCTGCTCTCCGCCGTCCGGAACTGATTGATGAGATTGCCAAGAATTTTGGTAGTCAGGTATGCGTGGTGGCGATTGACGCAAAATGCGAGAACGACACCATTCATGAGAATGGTGACCCCATGATTGATGGTGACTGGGTGTGCTATGTGAATGGAGGACGTGTGCCCACCCAATACAATCTCTTTGATTGGGCTAAGGAGGTAAACGAGCGAGGTGCTGGCGAGATTCTCTTCACATCTATGAATCATGATGGTGTGAAGAAGGGATTTGCCGATGTGGCACTGCGCCGCTTGGCTGATTCACTCACCATTCCTGTCATTGCATCAGGTGGCGCAGGTGCGAAGGAACACTTCCGCGATACCTTCATCAATGGACACAGTGATGCGGCCCTTGCTGCCAGCGTGTTCCATTTCGGAGAGATTCCTATCCCCGAACTCAAGCAGTATTTGGCAAGCGAAGGAGTCAGTGTGAGACTGTGACCGCACACGCTTTCTGAGGGAAGACACACAAAGGAAAACAGAATATATCTTATTGGAAATCATATAATGGAAATAGATTTTAACAAAATGAATGGTTTGGTTCCAGCCATTGTGCAGGATGCCAAGACAATGAAGGTGCTGATGCTCGGATTCATGAACGAGGAAGCATATAAGAAAACATTAGAAACGAAGAAAGTGACTTTCTATAGCCGTACTCGTCAGTCTCTCTGGACTAAGGGCGAGACCAGTGGCAACTTCCTCAACGTGGTGGAGATTCTAAACGACTGCGACAAGGATACACTCCTCATCAAGGCTAACCCTATAGGTCCTGTATGCCACACAGGTGCAGACACCTGCTGGAATGAGACTAATGACAATCCCATCCTGTTCCTTTCTGAACTGCAGCGTTTCATAGAGAAGCGTCATGCAGAAATGCCAGAGGGCAGCTATACTACCTCTCTCTTCAAGGATGGCTGTCACCGCATGGCTCAGAAGGTGGGAGAAGAGGCTTTAGAGGCTGTCATCGAGGCTGTTGCCAACAACAACGAACGCCTTGTTTATGAAGCATCCGACATGATTTATCACCTCATCGTGTTGCTCACATCCAAAGGATTGAAGATTGAGGATTTGGCTGCTGAACTGGCAGAAAGACACGACCCTAACTGGCGCAAACATTAAACAGAAGATGTTTCTAATCGACTATAAAGACGTCAATGTCTATCAAGAGTCTCAATTGGTGTTGCAAAACGTCAATGTGCAGATTGGAGAAGGAGAGTTTGTTTACCTCACAGGCAAAGTGGGTACAGGCAAAAGTTCTTTCATCAAGACTCTGTATGGCGAAATCCCTATTAAAGAAGGCGATGCCAAGGTGATGGATTTTGATATGGCAACACTGAAAAGACGTCATCTGCCCGACCTTCGCAAGAAACTGGGCATTATCTTTCAGGACTTCCAGCTGCTGACTGACCGCACGGTAGATGCTAACTTGCGTTTTGTGCTCAAGGCTACAGGATGGACCAACAAGATAGAAATAAACCAGCGCATCAGCGATGTGCTCGAATTGGTGGGCATGTCCACCAAGGGCTACAAGATGCCATCCGAACTCTCAGGTGGAGAACAGCAACGCATTGTGATTGCTCGTGCCATCCTGAATCGTCCTAAACTCATTTTGGCAGATGAGCCAACAGGCAATCTTGATGCAGAGACAAGCAGGCAGATTGTAGAACTTCTCCAACAAATCAGCAAGGCAGGCAGTACTGTGGTGATGATTACCCACAACCTGCGTTTGCTTGATGAGTTCCCTGGTCGCCAATTCACTTGCGAGAACCACAGATTGCAAGAGGTCACTCATCAGAAGCCTGAACAGAACATCAACGAAGAATTAGATTAATTTTTACACATTATTATATTATGAAGGTACTCAAGTTTGGCGGTACATCCGTTGGCACTCCTCAGAGAATGAAGGATGTCATAAAACTCATCACAGATGGCGAGCAAAAGATTGTTGTGCTCTCAGCCATGTCGGGAACAACCAACTCTTTGGTAGAGATTTCAGACTACCTCTACAAGAAGAATCCAGAAGGTGCAAACGAGACAATCAATGCACTCGAAAAGAAATATAAGAAGCATGTAGAAGAACTCTACACTACTGATGCCATGAAGCAGAAGACATCAGATTTCCTCAAAGGCGAATTTGATTATCTTCGTTCATTTACGAAGGGCATCTTCACCATGTTTGAGGAGAAGATTATTGTGGCTCAAGGTGAAATCATGTCCACCAATATGGTCACGAACTACCTTATAGAACAAGGATACAACGCTACCCTTCTGCCTGCACTTGAATTCATGCGCACAGACAAGAATGCCGAGCCTGACCTCGAATATATCCGTGAGAAGATCAAGGTGCAACTTGACGAGCATCCAAACAAGGATATCTATATCACTCAGGGCTTTATTTGCCGTAATGCTTATGGTGAGGTGGACAACCTCCAGCGTGGCGGTTCTGACTACACTGCCTCACTGATTGGTGCGGCTGTAGGTGCTACTGAAATTCAGATCTGGACAGACATTGATGGTATGCACAACAACGATCCTCGTTTTGTGGAAAAGACTTCTCCAGTCAATCATCTTCACTTTGAGGAAGCAGCCGAGTTGGCATACTTCGGTGCGAAGATTCTTCACCCAACATGTGTGCAACCAGCCAAATATGCAGGCATACCTGTCAAACTGCTCAACACCATGAATCCCTCTGCTCCAGGCACAGTAATCAGCAATGAGACTGAGCGTGGAAAGATCAAGGCTGTGGCTGCTAAAGACAACATCACAGCCATCAAGATTACTTCTTCCCGCATGTTGTTGGCTTATGGTTTCCTCCGCAAAGTGTTTGAAATATTCGAGACCTACAAGACATCTATTGACATGATTGCCACCTCAGAGGTAGGTGTGAGCGTGTCTATAGACAACACCAAGAACCTCGAAGCAATAGTGAATGAGTTGAAGAAGTTTGGACATGTACAGGTAGATAAGGACATGTGCATCATCTGCGTGGTAGGTGACCTCAATGCTGAAAACGTTGGTTTTGAGAGCAAGACAGCAGAAGCTCTTGCGGACATCCCTGTTCGCATGATCTCCTACGGAGGCTCTAACCACAACATATCCTTCCTCATCTCCAACGATGACAAGAAGCATGCTTTGCAGTCACTCTCCGACCACTTGTTCAACAAATGATGATTCGACAAGACAATGGCAATAAAACTTCCTGTGGAAAGGTTTGCGGGCATCCGCACTCCTTTCTACTATTATGACACAAACATCCTGCGTCAGACACTTGATGCCATCAATCAGGAAACAAAGAAACACGACAACTATTTTGTCCACTATGCTGTCAAGGCCAATGCAAACCTCAAGGTGCTGAAGGTCATCAACGAGGCTGGATTAGGTATCGACTGCGTATCGGGAGGTGAAATAGAGCAAGTGTTGAAGGCTGGCTTTCCTGCCAACAAGATTGTTTTTGCTGGTGTGGGCAAAAGTGACTGGGAGATAGAGTTGGGTCTCGATAAGGACATCTTCTGCTTCAATGTAGAGAGCATTCCCGAACTTGAGGTGATCAATGAGATTGCCAATCGTAAGGGAAAAACTGCCTCTGTATGCTTCCGCATCAATCCAAATGTAGGTGCTCACACGCATGCAAATATCACCACAGGCTTAGCCGAAAACAAATTCGGAATTGCCATGGAGGATATGAACCATGTGATTCGTCTGGCTCAGAACATGAAGAACATACGCTTCAGAGGACTGCACTTCCATATTGGTTCACAGATTCTTGAGATGGACGATTTCATAGCACTTGCGGAACGCATCAACGAACTGCAAGACCAACTTGACCGAGAAGGCATTTCATTAGAAATCATCAATGTAGGCGGTGGACTCGGTGTAGATTATGACCATCCACAAGACAACCCTATCCCCAACTTCAAGGACTACTTTGATGTGTATGACAAATACCTCAAGCTGCGTCCAGGTCAGACCGTTCACTTTGAACTGGGGCGTGCCATCGTGGCACAATGTGGCGCACTCATCACAAAAGTAAACTATGTGAAAGAGGCACACGTCAAGAAGTTTGTGATTGTAGATGCAGGTTTCACTGATTTGATTCGTCCTGCTCTCTACGATGCTCATCACTGCACACTCAACCTCACCACCACAAATACAGAAGAAGAAATCTACGATGTGGTAGGTCCTATCTGTGAGTCGAGCGATGTGTTCGACAAGGATCTCCGACTGCCCAAAACACAAAGAGGAGACCTCATTGCCATGCTCTCTGCTGGTGCTTATGGAGAAATCATGGCATCAGGATATAATTGCAGAAGATTGCCAGAGGGTTATGTGAGCGAAGATTTGTAACAAACACACACATTATAGATGAAGAAGAAAGAGATGCTTTTCCCATCTCTTTCTTCTTCTTTTATGTAAATATCCAGCAAGTGCTCATTCTTCTGCTAATCACATCCTTTAATATTGCAACAGACACTTTTTCATCATCTATCGTATTTTTGATTCTAATATTTCAACTATTTTCTTACCTCTCTTCACGATGAAAGGCTCACAGAAATCAATATAACGAATCACATGATCAAGGTAAGCTTCTCTTGTAAGACTACTATTCCAGTAATAGACAACATCAAAAAGGCGTTTTGGACACCCCGTTTCATCAATGCAATCATCAAGTAATAATTTACTTAACAACAAATTAAAGCCGTCTTCACCGTGGTAAGGTTCAAAGTCCTCTTTATTTAATTCCATGAGTTGAAGAAATATTTCATTTTCTATCTTTTGTGGATTGGTCAAATAGTCATAGAGTGAATTTATGAATTGGTCTATATAGTCTCTCCACTTATAATATGATCCACGGAATGTGTTCAAAGAATTCCTACCGATATAAGCATTGGGTAATACAACAAAATTGCCTATAGTATGATAAAGAGATCGAAACCTTGTTACCCTCTGAAGCATTTTTTCATCCGGCTCAAAGTGATTGAGTCCCAAGAATCCCCCTTCTTCCACTGGCTTTCCAAAAGTGGTGTTGAAGGTATTAATGGTATCACCTCGATACTTCCAATCTCCAAGTGTATCATAATTCATGTTTTTCCATACACCTTCAAATACCAAAGCATAGATTGCTCTGGATATATTCGTGTTATCGCAGTCAAAAGAACTACCATTACAGGACCCATATTTTCTGTCACCTTGCAACTGGGCAATATCGAAACTAACAAGTTTGTTTATATTGCCTTGTAGCTTTTCATCCACAAAATCATTAATGAGACTAACAGGATTAATCATATCGTTATTCTTTTATTGTCCATGTCAAGCAATTTAATAAACCTAATGAATGAACCATTCCATTTCCTACAATAATTGGTGTCATATCCGCACCAACCATACATCTATTATATTCTGTGCCGTATTGAACACTTTTGAGTGCAACCTGATGCTTGTCATCTTTCACCCTTAGGCGAAGATGGCAAGATAAGGCTGAAATGAAAAAGAAAATCCGCAAGGGTCAATTAAGCCATGGAATCACAGATCTTATCATCTTCTTTCCGAAAAGACCTTTGGAATCATCATCAGTGAGTTCGCTCTCAATGGTGACTGACGATTGCATCAGATGGTCAAGAAGTCCCTTTTCCACGTATCTCTCCCGAACGAAGTTCATTCTTTGAGCATTGCCATGAGTGATGGCATATAATTTAGACAATGTGGCATCATTCAAGGTTTGATCTGATTGGAGAAAATAGTTGCTTACTTCTGTCTCACCAAATCGCATGACTGCATGGGAGGCACATCTGATATTAGAATCTCTGAACAGACCTTTTATCTTATCCCAATTGCCAGAGAACACATATCTGGCATGGTCAAAATAGATGGAGTCAAAAATCTTCTGCACACCTCCGAAAAGTTCTGATGGAATATGGTCAAAACCGTCGAAGACGAAATATAAGGGCTGATCCATCAGACGAAAACGACGAAGAATGTCACAATAGATACTGGTCAGCCTTTCAACTCGTAGTGGTGATGGAGCGTAACCAGTCCTTTTCCCATACAAGAACCAGCATAGTTGATTCAGCAGGTCATGTTCCATCACCTCCGGATTCAAGCGTCCTCTCTCCATTCCATTATAAAAATAGCTCACGCAGTTCTCAGAGTGACAATCCACAAACTGAGCCAGCAAGGTAGTGAGTCCCACACCTTTTTCGCCTGTGAAACATATCACATGATTTCGTTCCAGTTGCTCTTCGGCATCGGCTATATCTCCCCTTCGGCTCATCTCGTTCTCCGCAGGAAAAGGAAAGGTGGAACTGTAATATTTCATGTTCACCACACATGGCGCATCCGTTTCTATGCGCTGGGGATACACATACTGGAGCATGGATGGCTGATTGAGAAAGATGTTTTGTATGGAATAGGTGGCATTAGGCAGTATCTGATTCTTACCGCCCTTGATGTCTATATTCATATCGTTTGGCATAGGTAATATTAGATTGAAAAACGAACAATGCTTCATTGACCAACGAACAATGCTTCGATGGTTGATGAACAATGCTTCGATAGCCAACGAAGCATTGTTCGTTTTGGGTTGCAACAGAGTGGTTATTTCTTAAGAGGTTTGTACTTGGCTAAAGCATCATTGATGCGGGCACGGACATTGGAGACAGAAGTGCCTTTTTCCAGTTTGGGAGCATGCGTCAGCAGGAGGCTGATGAAGCGTTCCTTCACTGCATCTTCTTTTGTCACTTTAGGCTCTTGCTCCACCATCTTAATGACAATCATGGCAAGTTCGGTGGCTGAGGTGCAGGTTGCCAACTGGGCAAGATAGCCCTTGAGGTTTTCCACATTATTTATATATAAGGCGAGCGGATGCTCTTCTGTGGAGGATGAACAGGAGGGATAGCCCTTGAGCATCTTCCGAGCAAGTTCGTCTCCATAGAAATGTTGTTCTGCCTTGGTGGCATTGGGAAGAATCTGGTTGTTTCCACCAGAAATGTTGAAAATGATTTGAGTCTTTTCTTCCATTGTGAATGAATATGTTTTAGGTTGATAATGAATGAGCAATCAATAGATCACGAACGGATTATAAACGCTTATGAACGCATTTGCAAAGAGAAGCCGCCATGTTGTACCTTCGCATCGTCAAAAGTCAATGACGAGTCGGGATGTGTTGATTGGCAGTTTCGAAACCAGGCCTGATGCCAAGCGACAACAAGGACTTCCGAAGTGATGATGACAATTCAACGATTTATTCATTAATAAAAAAAAGTTTTAATTATGATTAATTACAGCGTTTTTTTGATGAAGAACATTCAGAAACCTGATGAACCTAAAAGGGCATTTGCCAAGAATCAGGTGAATGAGGTATGGTCTTTCGACAAGTTTGTGAAACACATTTCAGACCACAATGGCGTATATACATGTGGCACGGTCAAGGGTGTGATTGCCGACATGTGTGACTGCCTGGTGGAGCAATTGCTCAACGGCAACAAGATTCAGATGGGTGAACTGGGCGACTTTAGTTTGTCCCTCAAGAGTGAGGGTGCTGACTCTATGACGAACTTTACGGTTAGGAACATCAAGGAGGTGAAGATTATTTTCTCTCCAGGCAAGGACTTCGAGAATCTGGTGAACCGTACTGAATTCAACATGGTGGCAAGCCGTGTGGCTCAATCTGCCACTCTCAAGGCCGAGAAGACAGGGTTGAAGACCGTGGATCTTGAATCCGTCAAGAAATCTCCCACTCCAAAACCATCTACAGAAGGTTCTGACTCTGGCGAATCTACTGGTGGCGGAACAGCAACAGGTAGCAACACGGGTGGCGGATCTGATGATGGCGAAGAGATGGAACACAACTAAGCGATTGGAGGTCTGGTGAAGAGTGAATCATGAAAGTAGAGATGCCAGGAATGCCAAAGGCTTACTGAATGAATTTGCTTATAGCCCTGAGTGCATTCTCTTTCATGATTCGCGATTCCAGCCTTTCTGTTGATTTTCAATTATTATTTCATATTTAATCTCTATAACTTATGGTACTTGGTCAAACAAACAACAAGATTTCGTGGACGAAAGTCCTTCATGTAGTGGTTCAGGCGGTCATCGCCGCCCTTACTGCTCTGGGTGTCAGCAGTTGCTACTCCCCTATTCTCTAACATGCAGATTTGTGAAGCAGTCCAGTGCAGCAGGTGGATGTTGTGCTGGTCTGCTGAACAAAAAGATGTTCTCTGATATACTATAGTATTGTCTAAAAGTGTGTGATATGTATATGCTGGAAAAAGATGTGAAATACATTGTATTGCACTGCTCTGCAACCAGAAGCAATCAAGCCTACACGGTGGAGCAACTGACCCGTGACCATCAGGCTCGTGGCTTCCGCACGGTCGGCTATCACTTCTATATTCGTCAGGATGGAAGCGTGACCCAACATCGTAAACTTCTGGAGGCAGGTGCTCATGCAATGGGCTATAATCATTGCTCTATCGGTATCTGCTATGAAGGTGGACTGGATGTGAACGGCAATCCTTGTGACACTCGCACGGAGGCTCAAAAGAGAGGTTTGCTCGATCTCTTCATCATCCTGTCAAAGATGTTTCCCGAAGCAAAGGTGGTAGGCCACTGTGAGTTGCCTCATGTTCACAAGGCATGTCCCTGCATCGACATGGAAACATGGCGCAAGGAACTGGCAGCACATGTGAAGCATTTCAAGTTTGCAAAAGACTGTTGCCGCTAAGTAATCCTGCAGACTCTGCAATGGTTGTTGCAGAGAAGGAACAGGATAAGCCGATGTGTTCAGACCTGAAGAACAAGGCGAAGTATGTGTATTATAGATGTAAGGCATCAGGCTTCATAGATGAGAAACTGTGCACATCACAGATGCAAGAAGCAATGCTTCATGAAAAGAGGCGGGTCATGATGACCCGCCTCTTACTTCAGCAATATATGTAAGCGGTATGAATCGCTTGAGAGAACCAATTATGAGAGGAATCCGAGAAGGACACCAGCGGCTACAGCAGAACCAATCACACCTGCTACGTTTGGACCCATAGCGTGCATGAGCAGGTAGTTGTGTGGATCGGCTTTGAGACCTTCATTCTGAGAGATGCGTGCCGCCATAGGAACGGCACTCACACCAGCATTACCAATGAGTGGGTTGATCTGCTGATTCTTTGGAAGGAACAGGTTCATGACATGAACAAAGATAACACCACTTGCGGTAGCAATGATGAATGCAAAAGCACCGAGTGCGAAGATCTTGACTGTGGCAAGCGTGAGGAACTCGGATGCCTGAGTGGAGCAACCCACGGTGAGTCCGAGAAGCATCACAACAATGTCGTTGAGAGCATTGCCTGCTGTCTTTGCAAGACGTGTGGTCTTGGTAGATTCCTTCAGGAGATTACCAAAGAAGAGCATGCCGAGCAATGGCAGACCTGATGGCACGATGAAGGTGGTGATGAGGAGTCCGACAATGGGGAAGAGCATCTTCTCTGTCTGGCTCACGGCACGTGCTGGCTCCATCTTGATTTCACGTTGCTTCTTGGTTGTGAGAAGTTTCATGATACTTGGCTGGATGACAGGCACGAGAGCCATGTAGGAATATGCGCACACGGCAATAGCACCCATGAGGTTTGGACTCAATTTGCTAGAGAGGAAGATGGCTGTAGGACCGTCAGCACCGCCAATGATAGCGATACCAGCTGCCTGATTAGGCTCAAATCCCATAGCAAGTGCAATCATATATGCACCGAAGATACCAAACTGTGCTGCTGCACCAATGAGCATGAGTTTAGGATTGGCAATGAGAGCACCGAAGTCAGTCATAGCACCAATGCCGAGGAACACAAGGGGAGGATACCATCCGAGGCGTACACCTTGATAGAAGATATTGAGCACGGAGTTGTCCTCGTAGAGGCCAATCTCAAGACCTGCTGTCTTGAACGGAATATTTCCCAAAATGATGCCGAGACCTATTGGGATGAGGAGCAAAGGCTCGAAGTTCTTCTTGATGGCAAGCCAGATGAAGAATGCACCAACAGCAATCATGATAATGTTGGCCCACTCCACATTGGCAAAACCAGTGTAGGTGAGGAAGTCTGCAAGCTTTGTTCCGATGAATTCCATAGTGGAAATACTTTCGAGTAACATCATGTTATTGTTTTTTTAGTGATTGACAATATTACATTTGTTACGCGATGACGACAAGGATTGAACCTTCCATCACTGTATCACCCTTCTGCACCTTGATTTCCTGAATCTTACCATCATGCTCTGCATCGATATTGTTTTCCATCTTCATGGCCTCAAGCACAACAACGGTCTGCCCCTTCTTGATTTCTTGACCAACTGTGACTTTGATATCGTTGATAGTGCCTGGCAGTGGAGCACGGAGTGCTGACACACCTGCAGCAACTGCTTCCTGAGCTGCTTTTGGAGCTTCGACAGTCTTGACAGGTGCTGCTACAGCACGCACAACTGGCTTTGGCTGAGCAACTGGCTTCTCAAGTTCTACATCAAACTCGATGCCGTTTACTTCGACTTTAGCGATGTTCTCTTCAATACCGTTGATTTTCACATTGTATGGAACACCTTGAATCTTATAATTATATTCTTTCATGTTGTTTGTCTATTATTTATTCAATTCTGCGTGATGACTTGTGGAACTTCACGGAGTTCGTGGCTCTTGTCTGACCATGTGCTTGGAGTCTGAGTGATGGTGAGGATACCTGACTCAAGGTCATGTGTTCCACCGAAGTACTCGTGGAGAGCCAAACCGATAACGGCTGCATAGGTCTCAATCTCGACACCCTTGGTCTCTGTAGTACCCTGCTTGGCCATCTCTACCATCTTGGCTGCCTTCTCGTGGATGGCACGGATGGCACGCACACGAGCAAGTTTGGCTGCACGGTTCATGGCCCAACCGAAGATGTGGAAGAAGACGAACAGAAGAACCAGACATGAGAACACAACACCCATACACATGAGTGTCATAGCTATACCGTATGGGTCTTTCTCTTTGAACTCCTTGACTGCATTGCTCTTGAAGGAGACATTGGGAGCGTTTGGAGTGACCTGTTCTGCTGGTACGACATTCCACTCATCACCTATACGGGCATAACTGCTACCTGCTACCATTGGCTCCACACGAACAGAGTCGATGAGATCCACAGCATTTCCGTCAAACAGATAGACTGTGAAGGGTTCATCCGTAGGAAGTGTGAAATTCAAATGGAGCGTACCACGGTTGGTATTTCCATCGGCAAAGAACGTGATACGTTGCTTGGCTGATAGAGAGGTGCGTGGGTCGCCCGCAGAAATAAGAGACATGTGCTTTTCGCGCTCTGGCGCTGACATATTCTTGTCGAGCACTGCTGGATCGATTGTGAGGAAGCACTTCCTTATGTCATGGGTAGAATAAGAAGAGTTCTCAATCTCAATCCACGAAGCAGGCTCACCATATTCATCCACATAACTTTCTGATGGACACTTTACTGTGTCGCATTGCTCACAGGAATAATGCACAAAGACCTCATTAATCTTGAATTCATGAGCACCTTGAGCAAAAGCTGTAGAGGAAGCGATGAGGAATGAAACAATTGATAGTAACTTTCTCATAATGCTTTACAATGGAATATTGCCGTGCTTCTTAGCAGGATTTGTGAGTGACTTATTGGCAAGCTGCTCAAGTGCGCGAATCACACGGAAGCGTGTGTTGCGTGGCTCAATCACATCGTCGATGTAGCCATACTTAGCAGCTTGATAAGGATTGGCGAAGAGCTTAGAGTATTCTTCTTCCTTTTCTGCAATAAATGCCTTGGCATCGCCACCCTCATCCTTTATCTTCTTTGCCTCGCGAGCGTAAAGCACTGCTGCTGCACCACTTGCACCCATCACGGCAATTTCTGCTGATGGCCATGCATAGTTGATGTCGCCACGAAGTTGCTTACAAGACATCACGATGTGTGAACCACCATAAGACTTACGGAGAGTGATGGTCACCTTTGGCACTGTAGCCTCTCCATAAGCGTAGAGAAGTTTAGCACCATGAAGGATGACTGCATTGTATTCCTGACCTGTGCCTGGAAGGAAGCCTGGCACATCTACGAAACTGACAATTGGAATATTGAAGGCATCGCAGAAACGAACGAAGCGTGCACCCTTACGAGAAGCATTGCAGTCAAGCACACCAGCAAACTTAGATGGCTGGTTGGCTACGATACCTACTGAACGTCCATTGAAGCGTGCGAAACCTACAATGATGTTCTGAGCAAAGTTAGGTTGCACCTCCAAAAACTCGCTATTATCAACTGTAGCTGCAATGACCTTATACATGTCGTATGCCTGATTTGGATTGTCTGGAATAATCTCATTGAGAGAATCCTCAAGACGGTCGATTGGGTCAGTGCATTCCACACGTGGAGTCTCCTCATGGTTGTTCTGTGGAATATAGGAGATGAGTTGCTGGATCATAGCCATTGCCTCTTCTTCTGTAGATGCGGTGAAATGAGTAACACCAGACTTGGTTGAGTGAACTGACGCACCACCGAGGCTTTCCTGATCAACATCCTCACCTGTGACAGTCTTGACCACTGCAGGACCTGTGAGGAACATGAAAGATGTGTTTTCCATCATGAGCGTGAAGTCGGTGAGGGCTGGTGAATACACTGCACCACCTGCACATGGACCGAAGATACCTGAAATCTGTGGAACAACACCTGATGCCATGATGTTGCGCTGGAAGATTTCAGCATAACCAGCCAGGGCATTGATACCTTCCTGGATACGTGCACCACCTGAGTCATTGATGCCGATGACTGGAGCACCTACCTTCATTGCCATATCCATAATCTTGCAGATTTTCTGTGACATGGTCTCAGAGAGTGAACCTGCATTGACTGTGAAATCTTGAGCGAAGATGAAGACGAGACGTCCACCAATTGTACCAGAACCTGTTACCACACCATCACCAAGATACTGTTTCTTCTCCATGCCGAAGTTGGTGCAACGGTGGAGTTTGAACATGTCATACTCTTCAAAACTGCCCTCGTCAAGGAGCATGGCAATACGTTCACGGGCTGTAAACTTGCCTTTAGCGTGTTGCTTGTCGATAGCCTTCTCGCCACCGCCAAGACGCGCTTTCTGTCGGAGTTCTATCAACTCCTGTATTCTTTCTGTTTGCTTTGACATAAAATATTTATGATTATGAAGAGTGGTGTACGATGTGACTGTACTTCTGAAAAAGAAGACTGTGCATCGTGCACCACTTATAGTTTACATCATTTGTTCTGTGGCTCGCAAAGTTCTGTGAGGACACCTGCCGTGGTCTTTGGATGCAGGAAGCCAATTAACATCTGTTCTGCACCTGGACGTGGGGTCTTGTCGATAAGACGCATGCCCTTGCCTTCAGCCTCTACGAGTGCCTCTGCCACGCCATCTTCTACGGCAAATGCCACATGGTGAACGCCTTTGCCACCCTTCTCAAGCCATTTTGCCACTGCAGACTCTGGTGATGTAGGTTCGAGAAGTTCAATCTTTACTTCACCTACCTTGAGGAAAGCAGTCTTTACCTTTTGGTCTTCTACTTCCTCCACAGCATAGCACTTGAGCCCAAGCACATTTTCAAAATAAGGAAGCACTGCATCAATGCTCTCCACACCTATTCCTAGGTGATCAATTCTTGAAATTTTCATAATTGATGAATTTTGTTGGTTATTCTTTTATAATATGACTAGCAATAATGGTGACAAAGCTTGTTGCGGCTGTCACTACAAGTTACAAATATACGGCTTTTTGGCGAGTCATAGGGCACGCCTCACCGAAAAAAGGCATCTACAGAGCTAAATATTGATGTTTCCCTTGAAATAGGTCTCAATTTCGGAAGTCAATAAAGCATAATCGCGGTCATAATCCTTGATGATAAGACCATGTTCGAGCAGAGTGATGCGCGAACAAATATCTAATGTGTGTGTAAGGTTGTGGGAGGAAACAATGATGGTTGCTCCATGCTCCTTACTGTAAGTGTCGAGCAAGTATTTCATGGCCAACTGTGAACTCGGATCAAGGAAGTTGAAAGGTTCGTCGAGAATGAGGAGCATGGGATAATGAAGCATTGCTCCAATAATGCCTACCTTCTGTTTGTTGCCCATGGAAAGATTGCGAATGAGAGTTTTCTGACCAAGAATCTCACCATTCATAAAACTGTCAAACTGAAGGAGTCTGTCGTTGAGAATCTCATCTGTAAGCCCAGATATTTTAGCCAAGAAACGGAAATACTCCTCTGGAGTGAGATAGTCAATGAGGAAACCTGCATCTACAAATGCACCTGTGAAGGATTTCCATGATTCACTCTTGGAGGTGTCACAAGAAACAGGAATACCATCCACTACTCCATCTACGGTCACACAGCCTGTGTCGGCATGTAGAAGATCGAGGATAATACGGAAAAGTGTTGTTTTGCCTGCACCATTGTTACCTACGAGTCCTACAACTTCGCCACTATGAATGGAATAACGGTTGATGTCAAGCGCTTTCTTCTCTCCAAATGATTTGGTTAAGTTTTCTATTGTTACATTCATCTGATCATCTTGAATTTCTGAAGCCTTCCATATTGGAATATCTACGTTTCATAAATCTCTTATATATTTGGCGAAGCCACAGGGGATGTGTGACTGTTCCTATAACTCCTATAACTATCATGGCGAGAGCAGCCACGTGTTCGTCAAAACACTGGATAAGGGCATACATGACAAGCATGGGGAAGAAGAGGGCTGCTGCCGATACAAGCATTTGCATCTTCGTATCACGACCACTTCGGGTGATCTTCTCATTGAGGTGAATAGTGGTGTCATTGTAGGCTGCAAGCTGAAAAAGGAATGGAAACACTGCTCCAGAGGTGAAGAATAGGCACCCAAAGGCTGTTGCAAGAGTAATTTTTCCCTCTGATACAGGAAGTAAGGAGAAAGCAAAGGGAATGAGCAACATGAAACACTGAAAGTAATACTTTGCCCTGAAAAGGGACAGGACTGTCTCTTTACGTACCATGAGACCATCAATATAGTTGCCTTCAGCACACATAATAGTGGTGAGGGTCATCACACCAAGACATGTGAAGCAGTACACACATACAAATACTCGCATGAAGACCATGTCATCGTAGATGCCTGTGAAGGAGAAGAGTCCACAAAGCAAGAGCATGCAGAGAGAACCCGTAATGAATTGTTTGCGCATTACAAGATTACGCCACACCGACTTGAGTTCAAGCTTGAGATATTCTCCAATCAAACCAAACCTGTCGAGAAAGACCATATTGTGGGTCTTGAAGAGTTTGATCATTTCCGTCTTGGCTATCTCCGCATATATAGTACCTTTCTGCATGTGATAATTGACGATGTAGAGAGGAACACCCACAGCAAAGACGATGACGAAACTCATAGGATTCCATCTACAAAAGCCTCGCATAAGGCGCATAGAACCTATGAAAGCCCACTGATGATCCATGTCATAAAAGAACCCAAAGAAAACAAAGAGGGCTGTGAGAACAAATGGGCAAAGCAGGAAAAGGAAGTTGCGATTGATGAGAGTGCGCCACAGGAGATACCAGTAGCTATTGAGCACATACATGAGCCACCATCCAAGAATGAAGCCAACCAATCCCCAAATGCCAAAGTATTGCGGAATAGCCCGAATGCCGAATGGAATAAAGAAAAAGAACCAGAAAAGATTATAAGGTTGGAAGCCCATACGAACCAGAAAGGTATGGAGCAAGAACTTGGTGGGGATGGGCAAAAGTTTATATTGCTTGATATTTTGTGCAGGTGTTTCCTGCATACCAAAACGTGAGATGAAGTCGAAAGAGAGAAAACCGACCATACAACCGTCAATCCAATCAAATGCTTCATAAGAGGTATTGTCAAACCAAGAAAAGGCAGAGATGCCCAGCATGATGAGATATGCAGCCCAAAAGGCGATGAAGAAGTATCCCAAAATCTTCATTGCCTTATTTTTCTCAAACATGGGATGACGACGTGTCTGAAGGCGTTGATTGTGAGAAATCTGTTTATAGAACAACCGTATCTTGCTCAACTCCATATCTCTATTTCATTATTGCCTACTTATCTCAAATCGACAATCTCCACATCTGGATAGTTCTTCTGATTGAACTGGAAGGTGGAAGATGTATATTTCTGATTCTTTGCGAAAGAAGTACAACGAATAGTAGTGGTACTTCCCTTCTGAGGCGTCATTATGATGAGCGAGGGTATGTGGTTCGACTTATTGATGTGGACTGTCACCGTTTTGTAAAGTGCATCCTTCTTACCTGTGAGCAGCACTTCATAGTTCTTGCCTGTACTCTTACCCATCCTCGCTGTATAACCATTCTTATAAAAAGAGAGAAAGGAATAAGGATTCATCTTGGCTACCGCATCAGCAGAGGGAGTGGTGACATTGACCTCTTCATTAGCCTTGACATAAGTCCACATGGTTTTGCCATCGAACCAGATGATGCTTCCACCTGTGTTGATTACAAACTTTTGCCTCTGTAACCTGATGTAGCCAGAAGAAGAACTTCCTTCTGCCTGAAAGGAAAAGCCTATTTTGACATTTCCTGCAGACTTAAGGGTTGCAGCAGCTTTGTCTAATATGGTAGTTGCATTTTGCGCTTGAAGGGTTATAGCTGCTATCAAAGCCATCAAAACGAGTGTTATCTTTTTCATCATATAGAGTCTAATTTAATTATGTATCAGTTATGAACTTCTTGACATGAGTATTCATCACAAATCTTCCAACAAAGAGGAATGACGTATAACTATCCATTAGAGAAATGACATGGCAAAAAGTTTAATGAGATAAGAATCCTTAACAATAGTGGTGTATTTAAGTTATATACAATATGACCAACCCTTTATAGTGTGTTGAGCAGACCTTCAAGCGTGAGAGGATCTTTGATGAGCACTTCGCGTGGCTTACTGCCCATCTGAGGTCCTACAACTCCCATCTTTTCCAACTGATCCATAATCTTACCAGCACGATTGTATCCAATGGAATAGTTGCGCTGTATCATAGAAGTTGATCCACTCTGGTTATTAACCACAAACTTAGCAACATCACCAAACATGGGATCGAGATGACCTTTGTCCACACCACACATACCACCTCCCGCATCAGAATCCGCATCAGATACCTCTGGCAAATACATTGGATGCAGATAGGACTGCTGAGTGGCAATGTAATGGCAGATGTCGTTCACTTCTGGAGTATCGACAAATGCACACTGCACACGCACTGGTTCAGCTCCTGCCAGATAGAGCATATCACCCTTACCTATAAGCTGATTAGCTCCAGAACGATCCAGAATCACACGTGAGTCCATCATAGAACTTACCTTAAATGCAATGCGTGTAGGGAAATTGGCCTTGATAGCACCGCTGATGATGCTGGCTTGTGGACGCTGAGTGGCAATAATCATGTGGATTCCCACTGCACGTGCCAACTGAGCAATACGACAGATAGGAAGTTCAACCTCCTTGCCTGCAGTCATGATGAGATCTCCAAACTCATCGACAATCACCACGATGTATGGCATGAATTCATGACCATTCTCTGGATTCAAACGACGATTCTTGAACATCTCGTTATATTCTTTGATGTTTCTCGCATGCGCTTTCTTCAGCATGTCATAACGAGTGTCCATTAATACACAAAGTGAGTTCAAAGTCTTCACCACTTTCTGCACATCAGTGATGATGCAATCTTCTTCTTCCTCAAGACGGGCCAAGAAATGGTTCTCTATCGGACTATACACACTAAACTCCACCTTCTTTGGATCGACCATCACAACCTTAAGTTCAGATGGATGTTTCTTGTAGAGGAGAGAGGTGACAATAGCGTTGAGACCCACAGACTTTCCCTGGCCAGTAGCACCAGCCACAAGGAGGTGTGGAGCTTTCGCCAAATCAAACATGAACACTTCATTGCTGATGGTCTTACCTATTGCACAAGGAAGTTCCATCTTGCTCTCCTGATAAACACGGCTATTAATCACGCTCTCCATGGAGACAATGCACTTCTTCTTGTTTGGTACTTCAATACCAATTGTTCCTTTACCTGGTATAGGAGCAATGATACGAATTCCTTCTGCCGCAAGGGAGAGGGCTATATCGTCTTCAAGATTACGAATCTTATTGATACGTGTTCCTTCTGCAGGAACGATCTCATAGAGTGTGATGGTAGGACCTACTGTGGCCTTGATACTTGAAATCTCCACTCCAAACTGTTTCAACACATGAATGATGCGATCTTTGTTGGCGTTCTGCTCACTCATGTCGATCTTGGGCACAGAGTCCTCCGTCTTGTCGAGAAGATTGATAGTTGGGTATTTATAATGTTCAAGATCAAGTTTTGGGTCGTATGGAGTATTGATGTCACCACGCTCTATCTCTCCACTACCCTTTTCTGTCTGCCTTACCTCCACATTCATATCTTGTCCTGCACTGATTTGAACACCAGTCATCTCTCTTAGATTGATGTTGAGTACATCACCATCCACTGATGACCCGTCATCGTTATCATCTATCTCATCATCGGTACTTCCTATATCACCATGGCCTATTTCACCAAAATTCACCACATTGGTTGCCTCTTCATCCTCATTCTCTGTTGCATGGTCTATCATATCGTCAGTAAAGGCATCTTTATCATTGATAGCCTCCATATCTACTTCGTCGTCTTCCATATCCTCATCATCCATTTCTTCATCATCGTCGTTATCATCTCTATTAACAAAACGTTTGAGCCTTTCAGGATTCATCTTATTAATAAAATTCATCCTAAAAGCGTTTCGAATAATCTCTATGGTTTTGGCACTGAGATAAATAAGATAAAGAATCGCATAAATAGCTAAAGCCGCAAATAAGCCTGGCATACCAACCAAAGCGATAAGATGATTCACCACATTAATACCATGATTACCACCAAGTTTCACGAAAGAGCCCTCGAAGTATGGGAAAAGGTTGCCAAAAGCCGCCAAGAAAACACTCACCCACAACATGAGGAGAGTGAACAGGATAAACTTACGCACCAAAGTGAACTTAAAGATGCGCATCAATCTCAAACCGAGAATGACAAGATATGGAGGAATGATGAATGAAGCCAAGCCAAACAGGTCATTGAGGAAGAAGAATGCAGCAATAGCACCCCAAGAGCCACAGACATTCTTGTAGCGAAGTGTTTTATTGAATGGGTCAGCGCACTTGTCGAGCAAACTATAATCTGTCTCACCCGTGAAGAGATAAGAAACGAATGCCGCCAGAAGAAAAAAGGCAACAATGACAATACACAGACCTACACAGAATGAGAAAGTCTCCCATTTGCCAAAGCCCGCAAAGAAATCGCTTGCCGACAATTTTTCCTTTTGTGCGGCTGCATACTTATTTTTCTTGTTTTTTTTTGATTTACTCTTTTGAGTTTTCATTCGTCACATCAAATGAATGATCAATTAGAAAGTTTTGCAAAGGTAATATTTAATATGTATAAAAACAAATAAAAATATTGATTTTTTCACATTTGAAACTCACGAACCTATTTCTCTTCACTTTTGGAATCAGTATGAGATACTACTATTTTCTCCAAAGCCCTTAAAGATTTGCCTCTATTCAATTTGAAATAAGTCTCACGCAGACCTTCCAACCAGAGTTCCTGACGGTTTTCGTCAAATTTACGAGCATGCTCATAAGCCTCGCATGACTTCAAATAAAGTTCATTAATCTCTGCCTTTCTTTTAGCATAAGTAGGGTCAGAAAGTGAAAGGTTGAATAGAGCATACGCCTGATGTGCGTCATGGAGATAGATGTCACCTATAGCAGAATGGGCTTCAGCGTCATCAGCTTGAATTTCCACACATTTCTGAAAAGAAACAAGTGCCCTGGCATAGTCATTCATGAGCAACTGCTCTTTACCTGCCATATACCAATAGTCACGTTTCTCTGGATAAAGTTCTGTCATTCGCAACACTTTCTCAAGAGCACGGTCATATTGCTGAAGATCATTATAATGTTTGGTCAAGGTCGCAAAGAAATACTCGGTCTCTGGATAAGACTCAAAACCTTGTTCAAGAAGCCAGACCATCTGGGTGGTATCTTTCTGCTCAGAGGCAGACTTTGCTCCTATCTCAATCAACTGAGGACGAAGTGATGAATCCTTAAGACTTTCAATTAAGTATGTATTAACACCTTGATAGTTACTTGAACCGTATGCACTCAACACAGAGAGTACGGACACTTCAGTCCTATCATCAGGATCTTGGATAATGGTTATATCTTTTGAACCCAGAAAAACATCACTTTCCTTCGTCTTTATATACATGTCGAAAAAACGAAATGCCTGAGCATAGTTTTTCTTCTTGTAATGAAACTTACCTGCACTAAGCATGTTGTTGCGATAAGGCAAGAGTGTCAATCCTATCCCCTTACGGAATTTGGGTGAAGCGTTCTTACCTTCCTTCAACTTATGGTTCAAAGAAATGCGTTCCACGCTATCACACTGTTCTCCCGTCACATAGAGCTCATATATATAATTGAAGAAACTTACGGTATCAGGTCTTTGATTGAGGTATATCTTTCTGTTCTCCGCACCAATCAATTCATTCACAGCATCCATCTTGTAGCGATAAATCTGCGGATCAGCAGCTGCTTCAGGATGATTCTGAATGGCATCAGCAACAACTTTACGCGCCTGCACAAAGTTTTTATCCTTCATGCTGGTACGATAAGATTTCACCACACTGCTCCGTTTGTAAGATGGTTTCTCATCACCCTTTTGTGGTAAATGGAACAGTGGTATTAAAAGGAAAAACAATAATATGAATTGGGTCAAAATATGATACCTTATATAATAAAAGAAGGAATGGCCCATCCAACGAAGGACAGGCCAAACCCTATCATTTAATTAGTTAAACCACTTTACATAACAGAAGTCCTGACGGTGTGGCAGATCCTCATTCTTTGGGAACATGCGATATGCCACCTTGAAACTTCCAGCCGTAGGAATCATGTGAGTACCCTCAAATGTGTAAAGGTTACCCTCACGCTTAACCACCTGAAGAGGTTCTACTTGACTGACATGCTCACGACCGTCCTCGTCCTTATATACTGTGACGAGTTCCACACCAATAGCATCGTCAAGTCCTTGTTCATCCAAAACATAGCGAACGGTGTACTTCCGACCAGAGAGAACGTCTCCCTTGAGCATATCCTCTTCCTTCTCACAAGAAACCACGTTGATGTTGCCCCAACGAGAAGCCACAAGTTCTTTCCATGCTGCAATCTCCTTTGCTTTCTTGAAGTTGTCGGCAAAGAGTACTTTGCGACGCTCTGCCAATGGGCTATAGAACTTTGTAAAATAATCATCAAGCTGACGCTTCATCGTGTAGTGAGGAGCAATCTGAGCGATTGAGTTCTTTACAGTCTGAATCCAGCCCTCAGAGTAGCCCTTGGAATTGCGAGCATAGTAGAGTGGAAGGATGTCATTCTCAAGAAGAGAATAGATAGTAGCAGCATCAAGTTGATCCTGCTGTTCCTGATTCTGGAATGTACGCTTCTCTGTAAGCGCCCATCCTGCACCTTCACGATAGCCTTCAAGCCACCAGCCATCAAGTACAGATAGATTGACAACACCATTCATAAGTGCCTTCTCTCCTGATGTACCTGAAGCCTCAAGCGGACGAGTTGGGGTATTCATCCAAATATCCACGCCCGTCACAAGACGGCGAGCCAACTTCATGTCATAGTTCTCAAGGAAGATAATTTTACCCAAAAACTCTGGACGACGACTTATCTCATATATCTTCTTAATCAGACCTTGACCTGCACCATCTGCAGGGTGAGCCTTGCCAGCAAAGAGGAACTGTACTGGATAGTTAGGATTATTGACAATCTTGGCCAATCGATCAAGATCGGAGAAGAGCAGATGCGCACGCTTGTAGGTTGCAAAACGACGAGCAAAACCAATTGTCAGTGCATTTGGATTGATCTTCTCAACGATAGAAACTATACGTGAAGGATCGCCCTGATGCTTCAGCCAATCCTCCTTAAACGCCTTCTTAATATACTCGATGAGTTTAGCCTTGAGAGCCAAACGAGTATTCCATATTTCCTGATCTGGCACATTATAGATGGCTTCCCATATCTTCTCATTTGACTGATCCTCAAGGAAAGACTTGGCAAAGTTCTTAGCATATACAGCCTTCCACTCAGATGCAGTCCATGTTGGCATGTGAACACCATTGGTCACATAGCCCACGTTATCCAACTCCTCGGGGAAGTACCCCTTCCAAATACCATTAAACATGTCCTTAGAAACCTTACCGTGAAGCCAGCTTACGCCATTCACCCAAGAACAAGTGTTGCAAGCAAAGGTGGACATACAGAAACGTTCACCCTTGTCTTCTGGATTTACACGACCCATTCCTACAAATTCATCCCAACTGATGCCAAGTTTCTCTGGATAAGCACCCATGTACTTGCCGAAGAGAGACTCGTTAAAATAGTCGTGTCCTGCAGGTACAGGAGTGTGGACTGTATAAAGAGATGAGGTACGAACAACCTCAAGAGCCTGATTGAACGACAAACCGCTCTCCACATATTCCACAAGACGCTGAACATTTGCCAAGGCAGCATGACCCTCGTTGCAGTGATAGATATCTTTCTTGATGCCAAGCTTGTTGAGAAGCAACATACCACCAATACCGAGGAGAATCTCCTGCTTCAAATGGTTCTCCCAGTCACCACCATAGAGAGCGTGAGTGATAGAACGGTCATATTCAGAGTTCATGTTGTTATCTGTATCAAGGAGATAAAGCTTTACACGACCCACATTCACGCGCCAAACGAGTGCATGAACAGTGTAGTTATTGTAAGGAACATCCACTATCACCTGATTTCCTTCAGCATCAAGTTCACGTTCAATAGGAAGAGTTGGGAACACCTGAGCCTCGTAGTTCGCTACCTGCTGACCCTCCATTGAGAGGGTCTGAGTAAAATAACCATAGCGATAAAGAAAACCAACAGCACAGAAATCTATGTTAGAATCTGAAGCCTCTTTTACATAGTCGCCAGCAAGAATTCCCAGACCACCAGAATAAATCTTCAGCACATGGTTGAGACCATACTCCATACAGAGATATGCCACAGAAGGACGCTTCCTGTCTGGCTCAACATCCATATATGTGCGGAAATCCTTATATATTGCGTTAATACGATCGATAATATTCTTGTCTGAGGCAATCTCCTTCATTTTATCGTGATTCATGCTGCCAAGAAACAGCACAGGATTCTGCTGTGTTTCGTGCCAAAGCTTAGCATCCATATCATTAAAGATATGACTAACTTCGTTATTCCATGACCACCAAAGGTTATGTGCTATCTCGTCCAGAGGTTTGAGCGCATCTGGCACAGAAGAGCGCACACTAATCTCGCGCCAATTTGGCACATTAGCATTACTTGCTTGAATTCTCATAGTTTTATTAATCTGCATTATATAATAATTAGTTCATTCTCTCATCACGTTTTGACAATGCCTTTTGATAAGCCTCATAATAATAGCGAATAAAGTGCTTCCAAAGGGCTTTCTCTGCCAACTTTTCAGCATTCTTGCGAGCAGCACTCACCTGTTTCTTGTCAAATTTGGTGAACTGAAGAATTGTGTCGCGAATGCCATCGCTAACCTCATCAAAATTGTAGTCTGAACGATGTATGGTTTTCACACCATCTATTATTTCACTATCCCCACCCTTCAGGCTATTAGCCCACAGTCCAAAACCTGCAAGGTCGGTGGTGATACAAGGCACATGAAAGGCCACAGATTCTGCTGGCGTGTAGCCCCAAGGCTCATAATAGGAAGGAAAGACTGTCAAGTCATTTCCAATAAGCAAATCATAGTAGTGCTTATTGAAAATTCCGTCATTGCCATCCAGATAACATGGAACAAAAATCATCTTCACCTTATCTTCCGGCAGGTTGCGAATGCCAAGCCAACTCATCTGTCCAAGCACCTTATCACTTTCCTGCTCGTGAAGCACATGCGTGATGCGTGGATCGCCAACAGGCGTATCGGATGGACAATCACTTTTCAAGGCCTCTTTCAAATCCTCACGTGCCTCCTTCATCCAAGCAGGAACCATTACAAATGCCAAAATATTCTTTTCCAGACGGTTATCCCAACGAAGACGGTTCAGAGCATCAACAAACACATTGATACCTTTATTTTGATATTCATAGCGTCCGCCTGTGCTCACAATGAGGGTATCATCATCAAGATTTGAACCCATCAAAGTGTTAGCCACATTCAAGAGGATTTCGCGCGCCTCTTTTCTGGCCTTATTGAAACGTACAGCCTTTGGCACAAAATCATTTTCAAAACCATTCATCAGAATCTCGTCAGCAGGCTTATTGAGTAGATGAGCACATTCCTTACCAGTGATTTCGCTCACTGTGGTGAAGCAATCTACATTCCAAGCAGCCTGTTTTTCCACGGAATGCTTTGCTTCCACATTCAGTTCTTGAGCCATCTGATCCCCATTATAGGCATAGAGATAGTCATAGAGAGGTTTGTTGTTGGCTGCAATGGAACGACCGATAGTCGTAGCATGAGTGGTAAAGATTGTTGCCACCTCTGGCACAAAATGCTTCAAGTAAAGTGCAGCCAAACAAGTTTGCCATTCATGAGCCTGAAAAACCACATTGTCATCTTGAGTCAGTTCAAAGAAACGATAGAAACTCTCCACCACCTTACCTGCACTCCAAGAAAACATAAGGCTCTCATCATAATCACCGTATGAATGGAGTGAATTCACCCTGAACTGTTCCCATGCCCAACCAAAGATTTCATTTCTTTGTTCAAAGAAAGGTTTGAAGTCCACCAAAATTGCGATGGGCTCACCTGGCACCGCCCAGCGTCCCACACGAAACCTCAAGCCTTCTTTTTCACAGGCACTCTTGCGCCATTTGGCCAATAGTGTCTTACTTTCTTTGAAAAGAGGATTCTTACTTCCTTCCCAAAAATCAGGACCGACAAAGAACACCTTGTCATGAAGTTTTTCTTGCAGAGTTTTTGCTCTGGTGGACAAGACTGTGTATATGCCACCAACCTTATTGCAGACCTCCCAACTTGACTCAAATATATATTGTGGTTCTCGTGTCTTTTTAGCCATAATTACCAAGAAAAAAGTTTTTCCTTAAAATAAAACTGATTGCAAAGTTACTCATTTATTTCTATTTATGAAATTTTCAGAAGAAAAATAACGACTTATAAACGCGGAAAGAAGTGCTTAATACAAATCATCGTCCAAATCGTCATTTCAACATGACACATCAATGTACGAACCTTCATAAGTTCATCAAAATGAACATGTAGCATCGGGGTATGCAAATTCTTTTCCGAGGCATAAACATGTATTTTCTCCCCTTCTCACTTTCAAAGATCAAAACAGGATTAGTAGAATCTTCAAACCCACATCAAATCTCAAATCATCTTCAAAAACTCCTCCTCTGAAACAATTGACACACCAAGACTTTGAGCCTTTTCAAGTTTAGAAGGTCCCATGTTTTCACCTGCAAGAATGAATGAGGTCTTCTTCGAGATACTGCCCACATTTTTTCCCCCATTCTGCTCTATGATAGCTTTATACTCGTCTCGCGAGTGCTTTTGGAAGACACCCGAAATCACGATACTTTTTCCTGATAGTCTATCCGTCTGGTTGGATTTTTGCTCTTCAGAAACACTCATCTGCAAACCATGAGCAGTCAATTTACCGATGATTTCAACATTTTTATCATCTTGGAAGAACTTAACAACCGACTCTGCAATGACTTGCCCCACACCATCCACCTCCATCAAATCGAGAACTGTGGCATGGCGGAGCGCATCCATAGATTGAAAGTGCCGAGCAATCAATTTGGCTGTTGTCTCTCCAACAAAACGAATGCCAATGGCAAAAACCACACGTTCAAATGGAACATTCAAACTGGATTTCACACCCTCTACCACTTTTTGGGCAGACTTCACCCGATTCTTATTCGTGCCACAAATATCCGATACTGTCAAGGTGTATAAATCAGAGATGTCATGAATCAACCCTCTTTGATAGTAATCATCAATCGTCTCTGCTCCCAAACTATCTATATTCATGGCTTTTCGAGAAATGAAATGCTCTATTCGCCCCTTGATTTGAGGAGGACAAGAACTGTCATTAGGACAATAATGGGCGGCTTCTCCCTCATAACGCACAAGATTTGCGCCACATTCGGGACAGGTCTTGATGAACTCTACCTTCTGCATGTCAGGTGTACGCTGATTTTTATCCACACCTACCACTTTGGGAATGATTTCACCGCCTTTCTCCACATATACCATATCTCCGATGTGCAGGTCGAGGTCGTTCATCACATCAGCGTTATGGAGCGAAGCCCTTTTTACCACGGTTCCAGCCAACTGGACAGGATCCATATTTGCCACAGGCGTAACAGCACCTGTCCGCCCCACCTGATAAGTCACTTCATTCAGTCGAGTGCAGGCTCTTTCTGCCTTAAACTTATAGGCTATGGCCCATCGAGGGCTCTTAGACGTATAGCCCAAATGACGTTGCTGGCGAAAGGAATTCACCTTCAGCACAATTCCGTCTGTAGCCACAGGAAGATTCTTGCGTTCCTTGTCCCAATAGTCGATAAAATCGAGGACTTCATCAATCGTCCTGCATTTCCTCATGCCCTGGGAAATCTTAAAGCCCCAACTGGCAGCCTCTTGCAAATTCTCATATTGATAGCCGTCTGCCTGAAATTCATCACCCAGCAAATAATAGAGATAAGCATCCAATCCACGCTGAGCCACCACTTTGGAATTTTGAGATTTCAAAGTTCCACTGGCTGCATTTCTGGGATTAGCGAAAAGAGGCTCTTCCCGTCTGGCACGTTCTTCATTTAGCTTTTCAAAAGAAGTCCACGGCATCAGAATCTCACCTCTAATTTCAAATTCACGAGGATACCCACTACCCTCACGAAGTTTTAGCGGAATAGATCGTATGGTGCGGACATTGGCTGTCACATCATCTCCCTTCACACCATCCCCACGAGTCACGGCCTGAACAAGTTCACCGTCTATGTAAGTGAGGGAAATGCTCAGTCCGTCATATTTCATTTCTGCACAAATCTCAAAGTCCTCACCCTCAAGTCCTTCTTTCACACGATTATAGAAGTCTCTGACTTCCTGTTCGTTGTAGGTATTGGACAATGAAAGCATGGGGTACTTATGAGCAACAGTTTTGAAAGACTGATTCAAGTCACTGCCCACTCGCTGTGTGGGAGAATTGGAATCAGCAAATTGCGGATAAAACATCTCCAAATCTTGCAGTCTATACATCATTTGGTCGAAGTCAAAATCCGAAATGGTAGGCTGATTCAACACATAATAATTGTAATTATGCTGTTCAAGCTCTTTCCTGAGCTGCTCTATTTCCTCTCTGGGTGTCATCATCTTATTTTTTTATTGATCTGTATGGAAACTTGACAAAGTTAGTGAAAATGAATGAAAGGAAGGAATAAAATCTAAAAAAAATTCGTTTACCCATGAAAAGAAAAAAGCACTTGCTCCTTTTCAGAAGAACAAGTGCCCATCGACAGGTTATTTAAGTTTTAGATTAGATGCTCATTTTTATATGAGAGGCATACCAGCCTCTGCACATTCCTTACGCATTTCATCAGGCCAAATAGATGCCTGGATTTCACCCACATGAGCCTTGTGAAGAAGAACCATGCACAAGCGGCTCTGACCTATTCCACCTCCAACAGATAGTGGAATCTCATCATTTATTAACTTTTTATGGAAGAACAAGTTGAGTCTATCCATCTTGTTTTCCAATTCAAGTTGTCGGAGCAAGGTTTCTTTATCAACCCTGATACCCATAGAACTCAATTCTATGCTGCGTTGCAACACAGGATACCAAATCAGGATGTCTCCATTCAGTCCCTTGTAGCCATCTTCATTTGGAGTGCTCCAATCGTCATAGTCGGGAGCGCGCCCGTCATGCTTCTCACCGTTTGAGAGTTTACCTCCAATACCCATGAGAAAGACTGCGCCATATTTTTCGCAAATAGCATCCTCACGCTCTTTGGGAGTCTTGTCTGGATACATCTGCAACAATTCCTCTGCATGAATGAAATGAATCTCCTCTGGAAGATACGGCTTGATCTGTGGATACAGCTCACACACAAGATATTCAGTCCTCAGCACTGCTGCGTATATATCTTTCACTATCTTCTTCAAGAAGGTCAGATTGCGATCTTCATTAGTGATGGTACGGCACCAGTCCCACTGATCTACATAGAGAGAGTGTGTATTGTCAAGTTCCTCATCCCCTCTAATTGCATTCATGTCGGTATAGAGTCCGTATCCTGCGGGAATGTTATATTCTGCCAGCATCATGCGCTTCCATTTGGCAAGCGAATGAACCACCTCTGCCACCTGTTCCCCCATATCCATGATAGGAAAACTCACAGGGCGCTCCACCCCATTCAAATCATCGTTAATCCCCAATCCCCTCAATACAAAGAGAGGAGCGGTCACACGGCGAAGGCGAAGAGCGGTAGAAAGGTTGGCCTGAAAGAAATCCTTAATCTGCTTAATGCCCAATTCTGTCTGTATAGGGTCAAGAAGTTGCTTATACCCCTCAACCTTTATCACTTTGCTCATATAGTTTTTTTGTATTTCAAACACGTTGACGACTTCTAACAATTTTGTCAAAAACGATGCAAAGTTACAATTTTATTTTCAAAACAAAAACAAAAAAAAGAAAAAATAATTGCAAAGTGTAAGAAAAACATATCAAAATCCTTACACTAAAGCATGAAAACCACACAAATGTTTAATAATATGACACCATAAAATCTCAATCCAAGCATTCATGTCGTGTCAGAATCCCCTCTTCATCAACACAAGTTCGGCTGTTCAAGCCTCTGGGGATATAAAAATATTTTCCAAGGAAGAAAGATGAAAATTCACCCCTTCTCACCACGAACACTTATCGAAGGCGTATCGAAGGCATATCGAAGGCATATCGAAGCCTCGCAGAAGAATATTAGAGCCATTTTTCAACAGATGTTTTTCCAAGAAAGAAGTACAGAATCACGGATATTTTTTGCCAACGAAGATGTTTTGCCATAGAAAGAACTTTTTATTTTCCCGCTCTTTTTAGCATTATCCACGTTGGCCGCATGCCTATTCAACACATCCCGTCAGGTTTTTCGCACTTTTCAGAATGTTTCACATTTTAAATAATAGAATTGTTAAAGATTTTTCGTAACTTTGCAACCGTTTTTGAAGTATTAAAAAAGAAGATAAAAAGATTAACAGACGAATATCACGAATGAAGGATTTCAAATTTGACGAAATAATTGACGAAGGACCAGTGGAAAGCAAGATCAGCTTTATCACCAGCATTGATAATATGGCAAAAGAAAATCTCGAACATGACATCATCCCCGAGAGTCTTATTGCCGTTCTGCCATTGAGGGGCATCATGTTATTTCCAAATACAATGATGCCTGTTTCTGTGGGCAGAGCCTCATCACTGAAGTTGTTGAAAGATGCCCAGAAGCAGAACTCTATCATCTCTGTGTTTAGCCAAGTGGATGACAATGTGGACGACCCAGACTACGATCAGGTTTATCACACAGGAGTGGTGGCGAAAGTGCAGAAAATCATCAATCTGCCCGACGGAACACGCACAGCCCTCCTCCAGGCCTATAACCGTGTGCGCCTCATTGATATGGACTCTAACGGTACATACAAGACAGGGCATGTGGAACTCTTCTCGGAGGTTGTGCCTGCCCGTGGCGACAGGGAGTTTGTGGCTGTGGTGGATGCTTGCCGCGAAACAGCCCTTAAGCTGATGCGACAAAACGAGATGTCTCTTGGCTCTGCCTTTGCGCTGAATAACATCACCGACCGAGAACTCATCATCAATTTCACTTGTGGCAATCTCAATATCAGTAACAGTGAACGCATCATGTTGCTTGAGCAGACCAATCTTTTTGACCGTGCTTATCGGCTCTTGGGAATCCTGCAAAGGGAGTACCAATACGTGTCGCTGAAGCAGGATCTACAGATGCGAACCCGTGAGGAACTGGACAGACAGCAGAAAGAATTTTTCCTTCGTCAGGAGATGGAGAGTATCCAAGAGCAACTGGGAGAAGGAGGTGTGGACGAAATAGAGCAGTTGCGTGCCGCTGGCATGAAAAAGAAATGGTCAGAAGCCACAGCCAAGGTGTTCAACGATGCTTTGAAAAAGATGTCACACATGAATAGCCACACACCTGACTATCAAGTGGAATACGCATATCTGCAGACTATGCTTGATTTGCCTTGGGGCGAATACACCAAGGACAATCTCAATCTCAACAATGCAGAACGTGTGCTGAACCGTGACCACTATGGAATGGAGAAGGTGAAAGAGCGCATCATAGAACATCTTGCCGTGCTGAAGATGAGAGGCAACTTCAAAAGCCCTATCCTCTGCCTTTACGGCCCTCCAGGAGTTGGCAAGACCTCTCTCGGAAAGAGCATTGCCAAAGCCATGAAGCGAAGTTATGTGCGCATGTCATTGGGAGGTCTGCACGATGAGGCTGAGATACGTGGACATCGCCGTACTTATATTGGTGCTATGGCAGGACAGATCATTAAGAACATCCGCAAGGCTGGCAGCAGCAATCCTGTGTTCATTCTTGACGAGATTGACAAGGTAGCCCAAGCCTCCAATCAAGGCGACCCCTCATCTGCATTGCTTGAGGTGCTTGACCCAGAACAGAATAGCGCATTCCACGACAACTACCTCGACTGCGACTTCGACCTTTCCAAGGTGATGTTTATTGCCACAGCCAACAATATCTCAACCATACCAGCACCTTTGCTCGACCGTATGGAACTCATTGAGGTGAGTGGTTATCTGACAGAGGAGAAGGTTGAAATAGCGAAGCGTCACCTTGTGCCAAAGGAACTTGACAATCTTGGCATGACTGATACAGGCGTGAAGATTTCCAAACCAGCCATTGAGAAGATCATCGAGGATTACACTCGTGAATCAGGTGTGCGTGAACTCGATAAGAAAATAAACAAATTGCTCCGTAAAGTAACCCTTAAATACGCTAAGGACGGCATACTTCCAAAGGGTGAACTCAAGGTGTCAGACATTAAGGAATATCTTGGAAATGAGCCTTACAGCCGTGACAAATATCAAGGCAATGACTACTATGGTGTGGTCACAGGACTGGCATGGACCAGTGTGGGCGGAGAGATTCTCTTCATTGAGACTTCCATTGATAATGGTAAGGGTGGAAAACTGGGTTTGACAGGCAATCTGGGAGATGTGATGAAAGAGTCAGCCACCATCGCACTTCAGTATCTTAAAGAACATTGCGATATTCTTGGGGTGCAATACGACTTCTTCGAGAATCACAACATTCATATTCATGTGCCAGAAGGTGCCACCCCTAAAGATGGTCCATCTGCAGGCATTACAATCGCCACATCTTTGGCAAGCGCCATCACAAAGCGCAAAGTGCGCAAAAACTTAGCCATGACAGGCGAAATCACATTGCGTGGCAAGGTGCTTCCTGTTGGCGGCATTAAAGAAAAAATCCTAGCAGCCAAGCGTGCAGGCATAACCGACATTCTCATTTGCCACAAAAACCAAAAGGACATTGAGGATATTCCTGCAAAATATGTGAAGGGCGTTACCTTCCACTATGTGGAGAACGTTAAAGACGTGTTGGATTTTGCCTTATTGTAGAAATAGGCTCGCATTTGAAAAGAACAATCCACGCTTTATTGAAAGATTTTCGATATTATCATGACATTTGAACTACAACATACAGACTCGAAAACCAATGCACGTGCTGGACTCATCCACACCGACCATGGTGACATTCAGACACCAATCTTTATGCCTGTGGGCACTCAGGCTTCAGTCAAAGCCGTGCATCTTCATGAGTTGAAGGAAGACATCAAGGCACAGATCATCCTTGGCAACACCTACCATCTCTATTTGCGCCCAGGTCTTGAGATACTTGAGGCGGCTGGCGGTCTTCACAAATTCAACGGTTTTGACCGTCCGATGCTTACTGACAGCGGAGGTTTTCAAGTATTTTCCTTGGCTGGTATCCGCAAAATCAAGGAGGAAGGTGTGGAGTTCCGCAGTCATATAGATGGCAGCAAACACTTCTTCACACCCGAGAAGGTGATGGACATTGAGCGTTCCATTGGTGCAGACATTGTCATGGCATTTGATGAATGCCCTCCAGGCACCAGCGACTATGAGTATTCCAAGAAGTCGTTAGCTCTCACTGAGCGATGGCTCGACCGTTGCATCAAGCATTTCAATGAGACCGAACCCAAATACGGTTACTCACAAAGCCTTTTTCCTATCGTGCAAGGTTGCACTTACAAGGAATTGAGAATTCGTGCGGCAGAGAATGTAGCCAGCAAGGGGGCTGACGGCAATGCCATTGGCGGTTTGGCTGTTGGCGAACCTACAGATGTAATGTATGAGATGATAGAGGTGGTCAATGGCATTTTGCCGACCGACAAGCCTCGCTATCTGATGGGCGTGGGCACACCTATCAACCTGCTTGAGGGTATAGAAAGAGGAGTGGACATGTTTGACTGTGTTATGCCTACACGTAATGGTCGTAACGCACAAATCTTCACTAAACATGGCATCATCAACCTTCGCAACAAGAGATGGGACTTTGACTTCTCCCCACTCGATCCTGATGGCACATCCTATGTGGATACTGCTTACACAAAAGCGTATGTTCATCATCTCTTCAAGGCTCAAGAATTATTGGCTATGCAGATAGCATCCATCCATAATTTAGCCTTCTATCTCTGGCTCGTTGGTGAAGCGCGCCAACATATAGTATCTGGTGACTTCTGTATATGGAAAGCCAAGATGGTTGAGGAACTCGGCAGGAGAATTAATTAGTGTGTTGGGGGTTCTGCCTTTGTTTGAAATCGACCTCTCGCTAAACAGCAGGTATAGCCCCTTCTAAAAAACACTCAGGGAAAAGAGAATATACATTATATATTATAAGGAAAAAAGATTCGACACATTGGTCATACTTGAAGATGAAAATGGGAAGCTTGTTCCATGCGGAAGCGAGGAAGACATCAAGGCTTATCTAACATACAAATCGGAACAAAGGAAAAGATCCAAACACCGTTCTCTCCAATCGAGATCGGCTCATCGGCCGTCTGCCTTCAGGTGGCTGGCAGACCATTTACCCTTATCTCGACTTGACAGATACATCATCGGCAAGTTTTTGGGCACATATTTCTTCTCCATCATCCTTATCATCAGTATTGCTGTCGTATTTGATTTCAATGAGAACATCGATAAGTTTTTGCAACACGATGCACCGATGAGTGAGATCATGTTCGACTACTATCTAAACTTCATTCCATACTATTCCAATCTTTTCAGCCAGTTATTCGTTTTCATTGCTGTCATCTTCTTCACCACCAAACTGGCTGAAAACTCTGAGATTATTGCCATGCTTTCCACAGGCACAAGCTTTGCTCGCATCTGTCGTCCATATATGATTTCAGCGGCTATCATTGCCCTGCTCAACTTTGGATTAGGATCGTATGTCATTCCTCAAGGAAATGTCAAACGTGTAAAATTTGAGAATAAATACAAGAACCGTGGTGATCAGAGCAGCAGTGCTAACGTACAGCTTGAAGTGGATAGTGGCGTGATTGCCTACTTTGGTCGCTATGAGGAAAGTCTCAAGATGGGCTTTGACTTCACGCTTGATAAATTTGAAGATAAAAAATTGGTCAAGCATCTTCAAGCCATGACTATTCAATACGATACCCTATCTTATGAACCCAATCATTGGATTATCACGGGTTATCAGACTCGTGACCTTCAGGGTATGCGAGAAATTATCACAGAAGGCAACAAACTTGATACAGTCATTGCCATACAACCTCAAGACCTCATGGCATCCCGAGATATGGAAATGACACTCACCACCCCCGAACTTAGTCGATATATTGACAGGCAAAAAGCTCGTGGGTTTGCCAAAATCCAACAGTTCGAGGTGGAATACTATAAACGAGGAGCAACCTCTTTTGCCACCTTCATCCTCACCTTGATAGGTGTGTCCATCTCTGCGCGGAAGCGTAAAAATGGCATGGGTATTTCTTTAGGAATTGGACTGGCTCTTATCCTCACCTATATCATGTTCCAGACGGTCACTTCATCTATGGCAACTAATGCCAGATTTCCTGCGGTCATTGCAGTGTGGATTCCCAATTTTGTGTTTGCACTCGTTGCACTCTACTATTACAAGAAAGCACCAAGATAATCAAGCTAAACCAATCATTTATATATTCCATAAAATAGAAAAGAAAGGAGAAATCTCTAATTCTTGATAACATTAAAAAAATTACAACGTGTATTTCGACGAACTAAACATATCAGATGAGTTACTGGACGCACTTGATGCAATGAATTTCGAAGTGTGTTCACCCATTCAGGAAAAAGCCATTCCTGAAATTATTAATGGTCATGACCTGATGGGTATTGCACAAACTGGCACAGGAAAGACTGCAGCATATCTGCTTCCTGTGTTAGATGCGCTAAGCCATGGCAATTACCCACAAGATGCCGTAAACTGTATCATCATGGCTCCAACTCGTGAGTTGGCTCAGCAGATAGACCAGCAGGTAGAAGGTTTTGGATATTATCTTGATGGTGTGTCATCTGTAGCCGTCTATGGCGGAAATGACGGCGCACGTTTTGAGCAGGAGCGCCGTGGTCTTGAACTTGGTGCTTCAATCATCATCGCCACCCCAGGACGACTCATCAGCCACCTCAATGGAGGGCATATTGATCTTAAGAAGACATCATTCTTCATCTTGGACGAAGCAGACCGCATGCTCGACATGGGTTTTTACGATGACATCATGAAGATAGCAAGCTATCTGTCTGAAGACCGCCAAACCATCATGTTCTCTGCAACTATGCCAGCCAATATCCAAAAGCTTGCGAGCAATATTCTTCGCAATCCCGTAGAAGTGAAGATTGCAGTGTCCAAACCTGCTGAAAAGATAAAGCAGCAAGCCTATGTGTGCTATGATGGCATGAAAGATCGCATTGTGGAGAAAGTGCTTAGCGCTGATTCTCTCGATCGTGTCATTCTCTTTGCATCCTCAAAGATGAAGGTGAAGGAACTCAACATCACCCTCAAGCGCAAGGGATTCAATGTAGGGGCAATGCATAGTGATCTTGTGCAACGCGAACGCGAAGATGTCATGCTTGCCTTTAAGAACCGACGCATCAATATCCTCATTGCAACCGACATCGTGAGCCGAGGCATAGACATTGACGATATTCAGATGGTCATCAACTACGATGTACCACGTGATCCTGAAGACTATGTGCACCGAATTGGCCGTACTGCTCGTGCAAATAGAGAAGGACAAGCCGTCACTCTTGTCACACCTAAGGGTTGGAATGACCTGCTTAAAATTGAAAGACTCATAGAGAAGGAAATTCCTAAGCCAGATCTTCCAGAAGGCTGCGGAGAGAAGCCCACTATTAGTAAATCATCTGCCTCAAAACGTACACCAGGCAGACACGGAGGCAAGGGACGCCACAACAAGCGTGGTAAAAGTCATCATGACAAGCCTCAGAAGCCCTCTTCAAACAGTAAGCAATCTAAGGTCAATACATAGCACAAATGGGGTGTTTTAACTTTTTTAACTACCATAAAGAATAGAATATTTTGAAGAACCCCACAAAAGACTTAATTTTGCATTCAAATAAACATTACTATCATAGTATCAGTAAAATGAATAAAATAACACTTGCCCTCGTTTCAACAGTATTTGCAATCACTTCATTTGCTCAGAACGGCATCAACACTCCCTACTCTCGCTATGGTTTCGGCATTCAGTCTGAACGTGCCATGGGATTTAACAAAGGTATGGGAGGCGTTGCACAAGGATTCCGAAATGGAAAAGAAATCAATACTGCTAACCCTGCATCCTTTTCTTCTGTTGATTCGCTCACTGCACTCTTCGACCTTGGCATCTCTTTGCAGAACAGCAACCACAAAATGGGCAGTCTCCAACAAAATGTGCGCAACAGCAGTTTTGACTATTTTGCGTTCCAGTTTCGTGCCTTCCGTCGTGTAGGTATGACACTTGGCATTATGCCTATCACAAATATTAAATATTCATTCGCTTCCTCCGAAGAAAAACTTCAGGGAACAGAGAATGTCACATCCTCCTATAGTTTTAGTGGCGATGGTGGTCTTCGTGAAGTATTCTTTGGCACAGGATGGCAAATCTTCCGTCCTATTTCCATAGGTTTTAACGCCCGCTACATCTGGGGCGATTACACCCACAATGCAAAGATGTCTCTCAGTGAAAGCAGTGCATTCAATCTCTCTCGCATCTACACTGGTGAGGTCAGTGCCTTCAGTTGGCAAGCAGGTCTGCAATACATTCAACCTCTCAACTCAAAAGATCGCATTGTGATTGGCGCAACCTACACCTATGGCAACAAAGCAGGAGGTGACGCAACCCGCACTACTCAGACCCTCAACTCCACAACTGTAGAAGAAGCCACTATTGATACCATCAAGAATGCCTTCCAGCTTCCACATGCCATCGCAGCAGGTTTCACCTACTATCACTCCAACAAACTTCGCATTGGAGCGGACTTTGAACTTGAGAAATGGTCTGATGTACGCTTCCCTAACAACCAGACAGGCATGTCATCAAGTGCCATCTCTGGTGTTTACACCTCTACCAAAGGTCAGCTTAATGACCGCACAAAGATTGCAGTAGGTCTTGACTACACACCAGATTCCGAATCTTTCAAACTCACTAAGCGCATGACTTACAAGGTTGGTGGATACTACTCCAAATCTTATGCACAGGCAGACCCCACAGGTCGTGTGACCGACAAGCCTACAGAGTTTGGTGTTTCGGCAGGTGTCACCATCCCTATCAGAAACACTCACAATTGGCGTGGTGTTCCCAAACTCAATTTTGCTGTGCAGTGGACTCATACCAATATTCCATACTTCAACTCAACCACACTACGCCAGAGCACACTCTCGGAAAACTATCTTCGTTTCTGCGTGGGCTTGACATTCAACGAACGATGGTTCCAGAAGTGGAAAGCACAGTAACAGCATTCATGCCCAAGGGTAAAAAGGGAATCTAATATAGCATTTCCCCTATCACAAATAAGGGAAAAACCCTCTCTCACCCATCTACCGATGCTTTATCTTTGCATTGACAATAAAATAAAAACAATACAAAATACACAAACAATTATGAAGAAGATTCTATTCGTTTGCTCACTCGCCATCATGGCACTATCTGTGTCCGCACAGAACCTCAGTGGCACTACTGTCAATGACCGTATAGGTCACGGTACAGACTCTATCGAAGTGCTTAAAGCACTCTCCATTTATCAAGAAGCATACAAGCGTCAAGCATACGAAGAGGCTCTTGAACCTTGGGAAGAGGCTTTCAACAAAGCCCCACTTGCCATGGTGCGTATCTATACTGATGGAGCATGGATGCTTGAACAGCTGATTCAGAAATCCTCTGACCAAGCAAAGAAGCAAGAGTATTTTGACAAACTCATGAAGATTTATGACCAGCGTCTCGAAAACCTTGATGCACTTAATTCTTTCGCAACTCCTAAAACCACATCTACCAAGGGCAACATCCTCTGCCGTAAGGCTTATGATTATTACTACTTCTGCCCAACTGTAGATAACAATGTGGCATACAAGATGTTCAAAGAAGGCATCAACGACATGGGACCTAACACTGAAGGCTTTGTGCTCTATGGCTTTATCGAATGCTCATACAACCGCTTCCTCCAGAACAAGACCAACAACGACATTCGTCAAGACTTCATCCAAGACTATATGGAGACAAATGACATCTGTGAACGTTTGCTTGATCAAGCAAAGGAATTCGCTGCAGACTCTATCGTAGGTGACCCTACTTCAGAAGACTCCACTAAGTGGGAGACACAGATCATTCTCTCTCCTGAAGCTCAGAAGATTGTGGACAGTTACCAGCCTGTTCAGTACAAAGCAAATGAACTCTTCGTCTCTTCTGGTGCTGCTGACTGCGACGCTCTTGAGAGAATCTATAGCGCACAGGTAGAGGCAAACAAGACCAATCTTCAGTACCTCAACTCTGTACTTGCCATCCTCTCCAACTTTGAGTGTGACAAATCCAACATCTACTATGTAGCAGCCGACTATGCTTATCAGATCAACAAGACTCCAGAAGCGGCCATTGCCAAGGCTTCCAAACTTCTTAAAGGAGATGATGTGAATGGTGCCATCCAATACTTCGAGGAGGCTATCAGCCTGGAAAGCAATTCGGCAAAGAAGGCAAAATACTCCTATGCAGTAGCAGCCTTGTTATACCGTCAAGGCAAACTTGCTCAGTGTCGTGCATACTGCAAGAAGACACTCCAATATAACCCATCCAATGGTGGCGCATATCTCCTGCAGGCAAGCTGCATTGCTCGTTCAGCCACAGGCGACAACCTCACTCGCAGTTACTACTACTGTCTCGCAGTTGATTACTGCAACCGTGCCAAGACTGTCGATCCCTCTTCTGCTGTAAAGGCAAACCGTGCGGCAGAAAACTACGCTGCTCACTTCTATCCAAAGTCAGAAGCATTCTTCCAAGGCATCAAGGCTGGTCAGAAAGTTAGCGTGGCTGGTGAGACTACAATTCTCCGTCTTCGCAACTGATAAACACCATTCAAGTTTGAAAAGATCAATCACACATATCAGCATCATTGCAGCAGTCATCATGACTGCTGCAATGATATTGTTTCCTGCTTGTAACCATGAGAAAGAAAAGACAGGACCAGACATTGGTGTGCGTGACTCCCTACCCATCCTCAAAAGCATAGGCGTGAGCACCCTCATCAGCGACTCTGGTGTCATTCGCTACAAAATGATTGCCGAGGAGTGGTTTATCTACGACAAGAAGTCACCCCAGTATTGGTCTTTCGAGAAAGGTTTGTTCATAGAACGTTTCAACGAATCCTATCAGGTGGATGCCTTTATCTCTTGCGATACAGCCTACTACTACAACGAACAGGAACTATGGGAACTGCGAGGGCGTGTATTTGTCAAGAATCTCAAGAAAGAGACCTTTCGCACCTCGCTTCTCTTCTGGGATCAGAGAGCACATCGCATCTACTCACCCGCATTCATGTCAATTGATGGAGACACCCGTCAGCTCTCTGGCTATAACTTCAGCAGTAATGAGCAGATGACCGACTACATCATCCACTCATCTGCAGGATTATTTCCGCTCTCCGACCACAATGCCACACCTGTGCCCGACCCCAACATCATGGCAGCACAAGCAGATTCAACCGACCAACAATAAGCTCCTACGATTCCTCCGAATCATGGAGCTTTTTCTATGATGACATTCCATTTCCATCCCTCTACCATTCCGAACATCTATCAAACACCAAAATAACACCCTTCATCATAACATCATGCGTAAGCCATCTATGATGCTGTACCAATATATAAGAAGAGAATGTGAATGATGCCAGTCCTTCATTCACAAATCTTTATATCTTCTTCAAACATAATGATTTATGCATACCATAGAGCACCATGCCTGTGAGATCAAAAACGCATGCATGGTTCATGGGTCATCGCACCATTGTTCATTGACCATCGAAGCATTGTTCGTTGGCACTTGAACAATGGTGCGTTTGCCATTGAACCATTGTGCATTGGAACATGAAAAGCACCTTGAGGCATGCGAGATGGAAAATGGCTGGACTCCCCTACTATTTCATCCTCACACACACCTGCTTCTATTGACCCGTCCTAATCATTAAAGACAGGGTGTGGTAAAACCCCTCTTTTTTATAAAGAACAGGAATATTTTATTGATTTTCGGTAAATTTTTCTTGTTTTATTTGGCACAAATATAAGAAATACTTACATTTGCATCGAATTATCAACTAACATCAAACATTATTCATCAATGAAAAAGAAGTTCAACATCTATTGCGGTCTGCTGATTGCAGCCATCGTGTTTGGAATAGGAGTAGATATGGCTCAGACGGGCTATATGGCATTCAGGGGCGCACAAGCAGGTTGGGAACAGGCTAGTAGAGAAAAAAATGGAGAATGCAAGTCTAAGATTAGTCAAACCATAGACATTAACGACCTGAATGCAGTAGAGATGTTTCCCAAAAACATCATGCAACTGGACAAATGTGATAGTATCATAAATAAAAAGACAGGAGAGAAAATGCCAGTCATGATGACGCAAGCGATTGTGTTCACAAAAGAAAGACCTCCATTGGCAAATCCAAACAAGTTTACCAGTTGGTTTATGCTGGGGCTTATTATTGCTTTCTGGGTTGTATTCATCAAGCTTGTCAAGGGTGTGAACAAGGGAGAGATCTTTGAGAAGAAGACCGAGAAGTATTTGTCCTGGGGTGGCTGGCTCTGCCTGGCAATATATATGTTGGGCTGGGTGGAAAGAGTCTGGACGTATTACAACAATGTGCAGATGTTTGAGTTTGAGAATTATGACACCATCCTCTATGAAGGCCCAGATTCAGCCATGCTCTATGCTGCATTTGGCATGTTGCTGGTGGGACAGATCTTTAAGATTGGCCGTCAGATGAAGGAAGAACAGGAATTGACAGTTTAATAACAGGGCTTCGGATATGATAGTAGTTAATTTAGATGTGATGATGGCACGCAGAAAGATGTCATCGGGCGAACTTGCCGAGAAAATAGGTATTACACAGGCAAATCTCTCAGTGCTGAAGACAGGCAAGGCAAAGGCTGTGCGCTTCTCCACTCTGGAAATGATCTGCAAGGCCTTGGACTGCCAGCCGGGAGACATTCTTGAGTATCGTGATGAAGAAGAATCCTCCAACTAACGTGTCTAAGAAAAGATTAAGAACGTAAAACTGATAGAGTAAAATGAAAAAGTATTTGTACCCATTTTTGATTGTGGTTGCCATTATGGTCATTCAAGCAATGGCTGGTGTGGCTATCTTTTTGTTTGCCTTCATCAAGAACCCGCATCTATTAAACAACCCAGAGGCGATACAAGACGTGAGCAACGTCATGACTATAGATTCTCTTGCATGGGCAGTGATTTTATGTGACATTCTGGTGGTTGTTCTGATAGCCTTGATGAAGATGGTGAACTGGAAGACTGTGTATAACTTCATCCAAGTGGAATGGAAATGGAGCTTAGTTGCCATCTTAGGTGCTGTGTCTGTCACATTCTTTTTGGACTATATGAATGAAGTGATGGGATTGCCTAATTTGATGGAAAACCAATTCATCGATTTATCCAACAATTTTGTCGGTATTCTGGGCATTGCAGTGTTAGGCCCCATCTGTGAAGAGTTGATTTTCAGAGAAGCATTCATGGGCTACATGTTGAGAAATGGGGGTGAGAAGTGGCTGGCAATCATCCTGTCGGCTGTATTGTTTGGTGTCATACACATGAACCCTGCCCAGATTCTATTTGCATCTGCAATTGGTCTCATCTATGGCCTCATCTACTACAAGACAGGCAATGTGGTGGTGACAAGTATCCTGCACATACTGAATAATAGTTTCTCCGTTGTCATGATGCTTATTTATGGTGAAAAGACAAAGGAAATGACACTCACCTCTGAAGTAGGCACTGCTGGTGCCATCATTCTGGCTACAATAGGTCTGGCAGTTTGCATCCTGTGTCTAAAATTCTTCTGGAAGAATGCCAAGACTTACCCTTACGAACAGGATTATCCTGAAAAGGTGGAAGTGGCAGAAGTAACTATTGAAAAAGAATAAAGAAAAACCAAAATAACTCAATTATGAAACAATTTTTGAAATATGTGAGTGCCACAGTAGTAGGTGTCTTTGTGGTGGGAATCATCCTCACAATCCTATCCATATTAGGTTTGGCTGGCATAGCAGCCATGAACACACCCATGACTGCAGTAAGCAAGAATAGTGTGCTGGTCATCCAACTGAAAGGCTCTATCTCAGAGCGCAGTGAGGACAATCCTTTTGCAGAATTGCTGGGCAATGCAGCTCTCACCAATCAAGGTCTGGACGATATAATAAATGCCATCAAACGTGCCAAAAGCGAGAAGAACGTGAAGGGCATATATCTGGAGGCTGGAACTTTTGCTGGAGCAATGCCTGCCACGCTGGAGGCTGTCCGCAAGGAGTTGGAAGGCTTCAAGAAGAGTGGCAAGTTTATTGTGGCATACGGTGACACCTACACACAGGGTGCATACTACCTCTGCTCTGTGGCTGACTCTGTGATTGTGAACCCTCAAGGCATGATCAACTGGACAGGTCTAAGCAGCACAGTGACTTACTACAAAGACCTGTTGCAGAAGGTGGGCGTGGACATGCAGGTGGTGAAGGTGGGCACTTACAAGAGTGCTGTAGAACCTTTCCTTCTGAGCGAGATGAGTGATGCCAACCGTGAACAGATTGAAACATACGAGCATGAGATATGGACCGAGATGCTGAAGGCTGTGAGCAAGAGCCGTGGCGTGAGTGAAGCCAAACTGAATGAGGTGGCTGACTCTATGGCACTCTTCATGACTGCAGATCAGTATAAGAAGATGAAGTTAGTGGATAAGATTGCCTATAGCGATGCTGTGCGCCCTACCATTGCCAGCATGATGAAACTTGACAACCCTGATGACTACAACACGGTGAGCGTGACGGATCTTGCAGGCATGTCAGAAAGTGAGCCAAAGGGTATCAGTGGCAAACAAATTGCTGTGTATTATGCTGTAGGAGACATTGTGGAGGAAGCCGCAACCACAGGATTTAACTCTGAATCACAAATCGTTGGCAAGACTGTGAGTGAAGACTTGCAGAAATTGGCCGACGATGACAAGGTGGCTGCCGTAGTGCTCCGTGTGAACTCGGGTGGCGGTTCTGCCTACGCCAGCGAACAGATTTGGCATCAGGTGATGAACATCAAGACCAATAAGCCCATTGTGGTGAGCATGGGCGACATGGCGGCTTCGGGTGGCTACTATATCAGTTGTGCGGCTGACTATATCTTTGCAGAACCCACAACCATCACTGGCTCTATCGGCATCTTTGGCATGTTCCCTAATGCAAGCGAACTCTTGAATAACAAGTTGGGTGTACACTTCAGCACCGTGAAGACAAATGCTTTCAGCGACTTTGGCGACTTCTCTCGTCCCTTCACAGAACAAGAGTACACAATAGCTCAGCAGTATGTGAATAGAGGCTACGAACTCTTCACAAAGCGTTGTGCTGACGGAAGAAAGATGAAGCAAGACAGCATCAAGGCTATTGGAGAAGGTCGTGTGTGGACAGGCGTACATGCAAAGAAGATAGGTCTTGTGGACGAACTTGGCGGTTTGGAGAAAGCAATTGAAAAGGCAAGGATTATGGCAAAGGCAGAGGATGCCTCTGTGGTGAACTATCCTGACAAGAAAGATTTCCTTACAAGCTTGATGGAAGAGATGACAGGTGACAGTTATGCCGACAAGAAAATCAAAGAGAATCTGGGGGACTACTACTTCATTGTGGACAACATGAAGAGAGTAAAGCAGAAGACAGGTGTGCAGGTAAGCCTGCCCTATGCGCTCAGATTTAACTTGTAATACAACATGTATTTGAAGAAAGAGATAGTACATCCCATGCTATATACCATTCCACTTGATTGAGGTGGATTTCAAATAAGAGAGAAGTAACCTCATGTTATATGCTCCGAAAGTTTTTTGTCTAACTTTCGGGGCATTTCATTCGTCCGAAACCCCACGACAAACTTTCTCTCCCCATGCTTCTGCAATCCTTCGATAGGAGTATCGGATAATTCCAGCACCTTTTTCTTAAGTGTCATAAAGGGATGCAGGGAGAGATGGAGGCTGATACAGGAACAAACGCAAGCATTCCATGCCAACAGTGACATTGTGAATCTCATGAAATGTGAATTTATCTCTATGCTATATCCATGAGAGGGGAATCTGACACTTGGCGAGAGGCATCACGCTCTGTCTTATACCGAATTGGCGTAGTTGTTCTTCTTCTGAATTTCTCGAACTTGCATTATATTCATTTCCGAGGAAGAATGACAAGGCGATTCCAATGGGCTTACCATCTCAGTACGAGCCTTTTGGAAAAGAAAATCTAAGATAAATGCGGCATCAATCGTATTCTGAAAAATAATTGAATTCATGCACATTTATACCGTTGGAGAGTTTTTCGTTTGTATCAAATTAGAGTCAAAAGAGTCTTATTTAAGAATAAAGGAAGAGGAAAACCAAGTTTTTTTTTGAAAAAAGTAAATTTTGCAAAGTCAAGTTTGCACTTTACAGATAAATAATGTATATTTGCATGAAAATTTGTCACGAGTGCATTTATTGCATCATGAGTGGCATCCACGAATGAAATTCTAACAAACAAAAAACTTATGGAATCTTTTTTCCGTACACATGCTTATTTGGTAGAGCATTTGAAAGCGCCTGTACGACGTGATTTGATGGATGAAATCAACTGGAAAGACCGAATGATTGGCATCAAAGGTGCTCGTGGCGTGGGTAAAACAACATTCCTGTTGCAGTACGCCAAAGAGCATTTCTCACCGTACGACCATTCGTGTTTGTACATCAACACTAACAACTTTTACGTCCAAAACATCGGCATCTCTGAGTTTGCCGGCGAGTTCTATCATTCAGGAGGCAAGGTGTTGCTTATCGACCAAGTGTATAAGCAACCAGACTGGAGCATGCAATTGCGCGAGTGCTACGACCGCTATCCTGGACTGAAAATCATCTTTACAGGCTCACCAGTGATGCGTCTGAAAGATGAAAACCCCGAACTGAACGGGATTGTGAAATCCTACAATTTGCGTGGCTTCTCGTTCCGTGAGTTCTTGAATCTCTCCACAGGACATCAATTCAAGTCTTACACGCTGGACGAAATCATCAGTAATCACAAGCAGATTGCCACAGCGATCTTTGAGGAGGTGAATCCTCACGACTATTTCCAGGCATACCTGCATCATGGGTTCTATCCATTCTTTCTGGACAAGGCCAACTATAGCGAGAACCTCTTGAAGAACATGAACATGATGATAGAGGTGGACATTCTCCTCGTCAAGCAGATTGAACTTAAATATCTTGCAAAAATCAAGCAACTCTTCTATATGCTCACTACAAGCGGAAGCAGCGTTCCAAACGTGAGTCAGTTGGCTCAGGAATTGGGAATGAGCCGCGCCACAGTGATGCACTACATCAAATATCTGGAGGAGGCAAGGCTGGTGAACATGATCTACGGCAAGGGCGACGAGTTCCCCAAAAAGCCTGCACGCGTGTTGCTCCACAACTCCAACCTGATGTTTAGTTTCTATCCTCGCTGCTTTGACGAACATGATGTGCTGGAGACCTTCTTCTGCAACACCCTCTGGAAAGACCACAAGGTGAACAAGCACGGCAACCTGTGCTCTTTCCTGGTGGATGAGAAGACAGAGTTCAAGATTGCAGAACACAGCACAAAACTGAAGAGTAAGGCAAAGGCACTCTACGCCGTGAACAAGTGTAATGTGGGCGAGGACAATCAAATTCCTCTTTGGCTGTTCGGTTTCCTTTATTAAATGATTCCAATTTATCTTCATCGCTACAAGGAAAGGGAGCAGACCGTTTAGACAAGTAAACAAACAACGACAAGAAAAAGTATATTGTTTTCGGGAACGAAAAATGCCTCACAGAGTTGTGTGGCACTCAAGCAGTACACGATTACATATTTATATATTCATTCATTTTATGGGTAAAGAAAAGAAATTTATCACATGCGATGGCAACACCGCTGCAGCACATGTTGCTTACATGTTCTCAGAGGTTGCAGCCATCTACCCAATCACTCCATCGTCTCCTATGGCTGAGCACGTGGATGAGTGGGCTGTAGCAGGTCGCAAGAATCTCTTCGGCGACACTGTTCTCGTTCAGGAAATGCAGTCTGAGGCTGGTGCGGCTGGTGCTGTTCACGGCTCTCTTCAGGCTGGTGCTCTTACCACAACTTTCACAGCATCTCAGGGTCTTCTTTTGATGATTCCTAACATGTATAAGATTGCAGGCGAGTTGCTTCCTTCTGTATTCCACGTATCTGCACGTACCATAGCCAGCCACTCACTTTGTATCTTCGGTGACCACGGAGATGTGATGGCTTGTCGCCAGACTGGTTTCGCCATGCTTTGCGAAGGCAGTGTGCAGGAGGTGATGGACCTCTCTGCTGTTGCACACTTGGCAGCACTTGACACTCGTGTGCCATTCATCAACTTCTTTGACGGTTTCCGCACCTCTCACGAGTATCATAAGATTGAGGAGATTGACATGGAAGACCTCCGTCCGCTTGTGCCAATGGACAAGGTTGCCGAGTTCCGCAGCCGCGCACTCTCTCCAGAGCACCCTGAGGCTAAGGGTATGGCTGAGAACCCTGAGACATTCTTCGCTCACCGTGAGTCTTGCAATCCTTACTATGATGAGGTGCCAGCAGTGGTTGAGAAATACATGGCAGAGATTTCCAAGATTACAGGTCGTGAGTACAAGCCATTTACATACTATGGAGCAGAGGACGCTACTGAGGTGATCATCCTCATGGGTTCTGCCACAGAAGCTGCTCGCGAGGCGATTGACCACGCCAATGCCGATGGCAAGAAGTATGGTATGGTGAGCGTTCACTTGTACCGTCCATTCTCTGTAGAGCGTCTGCTCGCTGCTGTTCCTAAGTCAGTGAAGCGCATCGCTGTGCTTGACCGCACAAAGGAGCCTGGTGCAAATGGTGAACCTCTCTACCTCGACGTAAAGGATGCTTTCTATGGTCAGGAGAATGCCCCTGTGATTGTGGGCGGTCGTTATGGCCTCGGTTCTGCCGACGTGACTCCAACCATGATTCTCACTGTTTACAAGAACCTCGAACTTCCAGAGCCAAAGAACCACTTTACTTTGGGTATTGTGGATGATGTCACTTTCCGTTCTCTCCCATTGGAAGAGGAAATGGCCCTCGGTGGCGAAGGCATCTTCGAGTCTAAGTTCTTCGGTTTGGGAGCTGATGGTACAGTAGGTGCTAACAAGAACTCAGTGAAGATTATTGGTGACAACACCAACAAGTATTGCCAGGCTTACTTCTCTTATGACTCTAAGAAGTCAGGTGGTTTCACTTGCTCTCACCTCCGTTTCGGCGACACACCTATCCGTTCTACTTATCAGATTAAGACTCCTAACTTCGTGGCATGCCACGTGCAGGCTTACCTCCGCATGTATGACGTGCTTCGTGGTCTTCGTCAGAACGGTCAGTTCCTCCTCAACACAATCTTTGAGGGCGAGGAACTCGTGAACTTCCTTCCAAACAACGTGAAGAAGTATTTTGCAGAGAAGAACATCACAGTTTACTATATCAACGCTACCAAGATTGCTCAGGAAATTGGTCTTGGCAACCGTACCAACACGATTCTCCAGTCTGCATTCTTCCGCATCACAGAGGTGATTCCTGTGGAACTTGCTGTAGAGCAGATGAAGAAGGCTATCGTGAAATCTTACGGTAAGAAGGGCGAAGACATTGTGAACATGAACTACGCTGCCGTGGATCGTGGTGGTGAATACAAGAAACTCGACGTGGATCCAGCATGGAAGGATCTCCCATCTGATCCCGAAGAGGCTAACGACGACCCTGAATTCATCAACAATCTCGTTCGTCCTATCAACGCACAGAACGGTGACCTTCTCCCTGTATCTGCTTACAAGGGCTATGAAGACGGTATGTGGGAACAGGGCACATCTGCTTATGAGAAGCGTGGTGTGGCTGCCTTCGTTCCAACTTGGGACAGCGAGAACTGTATTCAGTGTAACAAATGTGCATTCGTATGTCCTCACGCATGTATTCGTCCATTCGTTATGGATGATGCTGAGGCAGCGGGCATCGAGGCTGACAAACTCGACATGGTTGCTCCACCAGCATTTAAGGGCATGAAGTTCCGCATACAGGTGAGCGTCATGGACTGCTTGGGATGTGGCAACTGCGCTGATGTGTGTCCTGGCAAGAAGGGCAACAAGTCTCTCAAGATGGTTCCACTTCAGCAAGAACTTGATGAGGCACAGAACTGGGAATACTGCATGAAGAACGTGAAATCTAAGCAGGATCTCATCGATTATAAGGCCAACCCACGTGTAAGTCAGTTTGCCACCCCACTCTTCGAGTTCTCTGGCGCATGTTCAGGTTGTGGTGAAACTCCATACGTGAAACTCATCACTCAGCTCTTCGGCGACCGTGAGATGGTGGCTAACGCTACAGGTTGCTCTTCTATCTACTCTGGTTCTATTCCATCCACTCCATACACAAAGAACGAAAAGGGTCAAGGTCCTGCATGGTCTAACTCACTCTTCGAGGACTTCTGCGAATATGGTCTGGGTATGGCTATTGCCAACAAGAAGATGAGAAGCCGTATTGTGGCAATGCTCAACGAACTCCTTGCAAAGGAAGACACTCCTGCAGAGTTTAAGGCAGCAGCAGAAGAATGGATTGCTGGCAAGGAAAATGCAGACGCTTCTAAGGCAGCAGCAGCGAAACTCGCTCCTGCTATTGAGGCTGGCCGCAACGCTGGTTGCCCTATCTGCAAGCAACTTTCCGAACTCTCTCACTATCTCGTGAAGAGAAGCCAGTGGATTATTGGTGGTGACGGCGCATCTTATGATATTGGTTACGGAGGTCTCGACCACGCTCTCGCTTCTGGCGAGGACATCAACATCTTCGTGCTCGATACAGAAGTTTATTCTAATACTGGTGGTCAGTCTTCCAAGGCTACTCCAATCGGTGCTATTGCTCAGTTTGCAGCAGGTGGTAAGCGCATCACCAAGAAAGACCTCGGTCTCATGCAATCCACTTATGGCTACGTGTATGTGGCTCAGGTGGCTATGGGTGCTGACAACGCTCAATGCTTGAAGGCCATCAGAGAGGCAGAGGCTTATCCTGGCCCATCTCTCGTGATTGCTTACGCTCCATGTATCAACCACGGCATTAAGGCTAAGGGTGCAATGGGCAAGAGCCAGGCAGAGGAAGCAAAGGCTGTCGAGTGTGGATACTGGCACTTGTGGCGTTTCGACCCACGTCTTGCAGAGCAGGGCAAGAACCCATTCCAGCTTGATTCTAAAGCCCCTAACTGGGACAACTTCCAAGACTTCCTCGATGGTGAGGTTCGTTACCTCTCTCTCAAGAAGGTAAGTCCAACAGAGGCTCAGGAACTCTTCGACGCAGCCAAGAAGGCAGCACAGCATCGCTATGCTACTTATGTGCGCATGAGCAAGATGGATTATTCTGTTGAATAAACACATCCATCTTCATAAAAGACTTGATAGAGGCAACCATAGTCCATGTGACCATGGTTGCTTTTTTGTTTGTATAATTGGAAAGTAGAGAAAAAATATGTACCTTTGTGGACGATTTACATAACAAGAAAAAACCTATCAATGAGACAAGTATTTATTTTACTAACAATGGTGGCAAGCCTCTCCATGAGTGCCCAGACCCCAACCTCTACACAACTGAAATCATGGACTGCCGACAATGGCAATGGCACGTTCACCAATCCACTCTTCTACGACGAGTTTTCAGACCCCGACATCATACGTGTGGGCGACGACTATTATTTGGCTGGCACAACCATGCACACAGTGCCTGGATTGGTCATTCTCCACTCCAAGGATCTTGTGAACTGGGAGAATGTGAGCTATTGCTTCGACCGCTTTGACTTTGAAGACGACGCATTTTCGCTCAAGAATCAACAAGAGGTATATGGGCAAGGCATCTGGGCCCCTTGCATCAGATATGCCAACGACCAGTTCTATGTGTTCTCCAATGTGAATGGAAAAGGTCTCCAGTGCTATACCAGCAAGAAGATCGAAGGACCATGGAAACATCACAACATGAAAGGAAGAATCTATGACCTTGGTGTCCACTTCGACGATGATGGCAAGATATATGCCATTCATGGCTATGGAGAGGTTAAATGCACAGAACTGAACCCCGACATGAGCGGTCCTATTGAAGGCACAGAACGCGTGATCATTCCAGAGGGAAATGGTGTGGGCGAAGGGCATCACATGTATAAAATTGATGGCATGTATTACCTCATCTCCACCGATTACAAGCCTAATGGACGCACCCTCTGTTCTCGTTCCAACAGCATTTGGGGACCATACGAAACACGAGTGATCTCGGCTGATGAAACCTATGGCTATCATGCAGCAAGACTCACCCAAGTGCAGGGGCGCATTGTGCCTAACGGGACAACGTTTGAGTTGGGACCTCTTGATGTGAATGCGACAGCCTGTACCAATGCACACCAAGGCGGTATTGTATCTACTCCTGATGGACAATGGTGGGCATTGATGATGCAGGACTTCCACTCCATTGGTCGCACAGTTTGCCTGATGCCTATGACATGGAAGGACGGTTGGCCCATGATTGGTTTTGAGGGCAACTTCGGCAGAGCCCCCCGCACTTGGTTCAAGCCCGACACACAGATGGGACAATATCCCGCTGGTGCTTCTGTTCCAGAGATGCGTGCCCCTTATGACCGCAATGAGAATTTTGACGGGAAGAAGTTGGGCCGTGTGTGGCAATGGAATCACAACCCAGAGGACAAGATGTGGGGACTGAAAGGAGGAAAGCTTCGCCTGAACACGATGCCTGCAGAGCAACTGATGTGGGCACGCAACACACTGACCCAACGTGTGATAGGACCTAACAGCATTGTGACTGTAGAACTCGATGTGAGAGGATTGAAAGATGGAGATGTGGCAGGACTGGGCAACATCAACGTGCCTTGCATGTGGTTGGGGATTGAGAAAGGTGCGATAGATGAAACGACAGGACAGAAGAGCAACTACAGACTGAGGCTCTACGAACAGCGCACTAACACCTATCTCACAGATCAACCCATCGACCTCCCCAATGGCAAGATTTGGCTACAATGCAGTGGTGAATTTGACAAAGACAAGATTTCCTACCTGTATAAAACAGAAGGCATGAGCCATTTTGAATATCTTGGAGAGATGCCATTATCTTATCAACTCATCACCTTCCAAGGCTCACGCCATGCTCTCTTTGCCTACAACACAAAGGGAAAGAATGGAGGCTATGCAGAGTTTGACAACTTCACCTGCCAGGAGACAAAGGCAGACCGCTCCAACAACATCCCCTATGGCAAGACCTTCCGCATGGTGAATCTTGCCACCAACAGACCAGCAGAGGCAACCGCACATGGCGTGCTCTACGACACCAACTACAACAACACATCCGAACAAACGCAGTTCCGCATCATTGACGAAGGTCACGGCATGGTCAAACTGCAATGTGTGGATGGCAGATACGTGATGGTGTCGGGCGAAGGACTGGCAGGTGATGTGCGCTTCACCCACAAGGCAGAAGAGGCAGAAGTATTCCTTTGGCAAGACTATCTGGATGGAGACTTCATGCTCTACTCACTGAGAAACCATCGCTACATAGGCAAGAGCCCCACAACGGGCAGTCCCTACTCAATGGAACTGCCTGGACCAGACCCGGCCAGAAAGAATGGCTCTGTATTGCATTGGGAAGACATAAATGAAGTGAAAGCCACATTCAAGAAATGATAGAAGACATGAGCCGTATATAAATGTAAGGCATAAGTCCCGTATCACGCAGGGCATGAGCCATACATCATGCCATACATCAGACTCTATAACAAGAGAAAGAAAAAATAATTGTTCTTTTCACAACTAATATACAAAGGGTTTTAACAAAAAAACTTAAAAAGAGGTGCTATTTCAAGAGAGTAGCACCTCTTTTATGCTTATTTTTCCTTAACTTTGTACCTCGAAAGCAGTCGGACGGTTTGTCGCTGGCGATTCCTTAGGAATTGAAAGAGGAAAGTCCGGGCAGCATAGGGCATTCCACTTCCGAAAATAGAAGCAGTCCGTGAGGGTTGAGTAATGCAGAAGAAAAAAACAACGATGGAGGCTCGCCTCTGTCGAAATGGTGAGAAGGTGAGGTAAGAGCTCACCAGCAGTATGGTGACATGCTGGCTGTGCATCTTGGAAGCTGCAAGTTCATGTAAACTACCGCCATCAGGGTAGCCCGCCCAATTGTTCGGTAGAGGGTAGAACGCTTGAGCCATGAGGTGACTCATGGAGTAGATAAATGACAGACACGCCCTTCAGGGCGGACAGAACCCGGCTTATAGACCGACTGCTTTCTTTTTGAATTTATCAAAACAACAATCATAACACAAAAGAACCTTCAATGGACAAGAAAAACTTATTGACGGCAATTGTGTTGATTTTGGGTAGTCATTGTGCCTTCGCACAGAAGGTCTGGACACTTCAAGAATGTCTGGACTATGCACTCAACAACAATATCCAACTTCAACAGAAGAAAATCACTGCCGCATCCTCCCACGAAGATGTATTGCAGAGCCAGTCAGCACTCTTCCCCTCGGTGTCTTTCAGCACCAATCAGAATGCATCCTGGCGTCCTTTTGCCGAATCAACCATCAACCTCAGCAATGGTTCGATGACCACCAGCCGCAACACTGTGAACTACAATGGCTCTTATGGCATCAACGCCAACTGGACAGTATGGAACGGCAATCGCAACACAAACACAGTGAAGCAAAACAAGCTGACCGAACAAATCAATGCCCTTGCGGTGGACCAACAGGCAAACACCATCCAGGAGCAGATTGCTCAACTCTACGTGCAGATTCTGTATGAAACAGAAGCAGTAAAGGTGTGCAAGGAAATCATCAAGTCCAGCGAGATGCAACGCAACCGTGCTCAGACCATGGTGGAATTGGGCAGTCTGGCACGTGTGGATCTTGTGCAGTTGGAAGCACAGGTCAGCCAAGACCAGTATTCCTTGGCACAGGCAGAATCTCAACTGGCAAACTACAAGTTGCAGATGAAGCAACTCTTGGAGATTCACGACAATGAGGATTTTGAGATTGCTGTACCAGAGGTGGCAGACCAGCAGGTGCTCTCCATCATCAGCGACAAACAATCAGTATATAATGTGGCGTTGGAATCTCGTCCAGAGATTCAGTCCAGCAAACTCGACATGGAGTCTGCCGACATAGCCATCGCAACAGCCCGTGCAGGCTACATGCCCACAGTCTCCATGAATGCAGGCATCGGCTCGAGCAACTCATCTGGTCAGCACACCGACTTCCTCAAGCAGGTCAAGACCAACATGAGCAACTCCCTGGGCGTGTCCATATCAGTGCCTCTCTTCGACAACCATCAGGCCCGCACCAATATCCGCAAGGCAAAATACAACAAAATGAACAGCGAGCTTAATCTACAGACTCAGCAGAAGCAACTATACTCCACGATTGAGAACTACTGGCTGAATGCCACCACTTCTCAGCAGCAATATCTCTATGCCAAGGCAAACGTGACAAGCATGCAGGAAAGCTACGACCTCGTGAGCGAGCAGTTCAACCTCGGGCTCAAGAACATCGTGGAACTCACCACTGGCAAGAACAACCTCCTGCAAGCCCAGCAACAAATGCTTCAGACAAAATACACCGCTCTTCTCAACAAGGCGATGCTGAATTTCTATGCAGGAGAGAACATCAAACTATAATTAAAACTACAATCCTATATCAATAACCGTCATATAACAACGATAAGAACATGAAAGCAAACAACATACTCGCTGCCCTGCTCCTCGCCGCCACATTCACGGCATGCAGCGAAAGCACGAAAGTGGAATACTTGACCGAACCTGTTCAGAAACAAGACATCAGCACCAGCATCACCGCAACAGGAACCATCGAGCCTGTGACCAAGGTGGAAGTGGGTACACAGGTGTCAGGTATTATTGACAAAATCTATGTGGACTACAACTCAGTGGTGCATCGTGGACAAATGATTGCCGAACTCGACAAGACCAACCTGCTCTCCGAACTGGCTTCTGCCCAGAGCAACCTCTCCAACGCCCAGTCTTCTCTCGACTATCAGACTGCCAACTACAAGCGTTATCAGGCACTCTACAAGAAAGGACTCGTGTCAGCCAATGACTATGAGAACACCAAACTCTCCTACGAACAGGCGGTACAGCAAGTGAGAGTACAGCAACAGAATGTGAAGAGAGCCCAGACCAATCTCGGCTATGCCACCATCACCTCTCCTATCGATGGCGTGGTTCTCTCCAAGGAAGTGGAGGAAGGCCAGACAGTGGCTTCTGCCATGACCACTCCTACCCTCTTTATCATCGCCCAAGACTTGACCGACATGCGTGTGATTGCCAAGATAGACGAGGCAGACATAGGCGGTGTGAAAGAGGGACTTCATGTCACATTCACTGTCGATGCCTATCCTGACGACACCTTCGAGGGCACTGTGACCCAAGTGCGCCAGCAAGCCACCACCGAGAGCAATGTGGTGACCTATGAGGTAGTTATCTCCGCTCCCAACGAATCCCTCAAGCTTAAGCCAGGTCTTACAGCCAATGTCAGCATCTTCACGCTTGAGAAATATGGTGTCTTAGCAGTTTCTTCCAAGGCATTGCGCTTTGCTCCCAACGAGGCACTCCTACAAGAGGGCGAGACCATAGAGGACATACAAGCCCCCAACAAGGTATGGACCAAGGAGGGCGATGTCTTTAAGGCACACAAGGTGGAAATAGGTACAACCAACGGTATCTTCACAGAGATTCTCTCTGGTGTGAAGGCAGGCACAGAGGTTCTCTCCGAATTTGAGATAACAGGAGGCGAAGAAGAAAGTGAGGAACAGCAGGCTTCCAACCCATTCATGCCACGCCCACGAAACAACAACGCAAACGGAAATAAATCTGGTGGCAACAACAGGTCACGGTAATGCAACAAAACCATGAGCGAACAGACAGAAAATAGAAAAGTCGTCATTGAACTTGACAATGTAAAACGCTACTTCCAAGTAGGCTCGGAGACAGTCAAGGCACTTCGTGGCGTAAGCTTCAAGATATATGAAGGCGAATTTGTGACCATCCAAGGCACATCAGGTTCGGGCAAGTCCACCTTGCTCAACCAATTGGGATGCCTCGACACTCCTACCGCCGGCGAATTCTATCTGGATGGCACACCTGTGAGGAAGATGAGCAAGACCCAGCGTGCCAAACTGCGCAACCGCAAGATTGGCTTCGTGTTCCAAAACTACAACCTTCTTGCCAACACCACGGCTGTGGAAAATGTGGAGTTGCCATTGATGTATAACAACAAATACAACAGCAAGCAACGACGCGAGGCTGCCATCAAGGCTTTGCAGGAAGTGGGACTGGGCGATCGCCTTGACCACAAGAGCAATCAGATGTCAGGAGGTCAGATGCAGCGTGTGGCCATTGCACGTGCTTTGGTAAACAATCCCGCTGTACTTCTTGCCGATGAGGCAACAGGCAACCTTGACACCCGCACCTCCTTCGAGATGCTTGTGCTCTTTCAGAAACTCTACGAGAATGGACACACCATCATCTTCGTGACCCACAACCCAGAGATTGCCGAGTATGCCTCACGCAACATCAACCTGCGAGACGGCAAGATTCGCGAAGACACCATCAACACAAACATCAAGTCGGCTGCTGAAGCCTTGGCAGCACTTCCCAAACCTCAAGACGATTAACAAATGAATATACTGAATCTCCTCAAGGTCAGCATCAATGCTGTTGCCAACAACAAGATGCGCTCCTTCCTCTCCATGCTGGGTATCATCATTGGTGTGGCAGCAGTCATCATCATGATGTCTATCGGACAAGGCTCAAAGGAAAGCATCCGAAAGGAACTCTCCACCATGGGAACAAACCTGCTCACCATTCGCCCTGGTGCTGACATGCGTGGCGGTGTGCGTCAAGACCCCTCTGCCATGCAGACACTCAAGATGGCAGACTACCAGCGCATCGTGGCAGAGAAGAAATATGTCAGCTACGTGTCGCCCGAAGTCACCTCGTCGGGGCAGGTCATCTTCGGCAACAACAACACCACCAGCACCATGTATGGCGAGAGCACAGAATATCTCGACATCAAGCAGTGGGGACTGGAAGAAGGCATCAACTTCAATGAAGAAGACATACGCAAGGCATCCAAGGTGTGTGTGGTCGGTCAGACCATTGTGAAAGAACTCTTTGGCGAGGGCAAGTCCTCCGAAGCCATAGGCAAATACATCCGCTTCAAATCCATCCCCATGCGCATCATCGGTGTGCTGAAAACCAAGGGCTACAACTCATGGGGCATGGACCAAGACAACGTGATTATCGCACCCTACACTTGTGTGATGAAACGTATTGCCGCCCAGACCTACTTCAGTTCCATCGTCTGCTCTGCCCTCACCGAGGAACTATCCGAATCGGCCATTGAAGAACTCACCGGCATTCTGCGCAGCAATCACAAACTCAAGGGCGATGCAGCGGATGACTTCACCATTCGCTCACAAGCCGAAATGATGGACACCATGTCGAGCACCATGGATACTGTCACCATCATCCTTGTGGTGGCAGCCGCCTTTTCCCTCCTCGTGGCAGGTATTGGCATCATGAACATCATGCTTGTGAGTGTGACCGAACGCACCAAAGAGATTGGTCTTCGCATGGCTGTAGGTGCCAGTGGCATGGTCATATCCCTCCAGTTCCTCATCGAGTCTGTATTGATCTCACTCACAGGAGGCATTCTCGGAGTGATCTTAGGCAGTGTGGTCAGCAACTTCGTTATTCCCCTCATGGGCATGCCTTCCAGCATACCCGCATGGTCCATTTATGTTTCCTTTGCGGTCTGCACTGTGATTGGAGTGCTCTTCGGATACATCCCAGCCCGCAAGGCAGCCAACATGGACCCTATCGAGGCTATCAGACATGAATAAGATGAAAACAATCCTTTCCACTCTCTTGCTATTGGTGGCAAGCAGTTCCATACAGGCGCAGTCGCTCAAAGACCTCTTTCTCAAGATGCCACAAAACCTCTGCCCTGCCCTCTCCGAGTACAACCGTCTGGAGATTGTAGATAACCAGAAGAATCAGAAGGTCATGCAAACACGCAACCTCTTCCGCACCTATTCCAAGATGGAAGAGCTCACCGACGATTATGCACGACTCACTGTGACCAAAAACTCACAGAAAGAGATGAAACTGCTCACCCTCAATGATGAAACAAAAATCATCATGGTGGTCAGCACCATCTTGGTGGACGACACACCCGACTCCTCTGTCGCCTTCTACTCTACCGACTGGCAACCTCTCCCTGCCCAAGCCTATCTCCCAGAGTCCATCTCTGAGGACATCCGCAAGATAGAGGTTGAATCAGCCACTGGTCGCCTCACCATCACCACCAACAATGCGCCCCTTCTTCTGAACTACGACGGAGTGAAGCCAACACCAATCCCCACCTCCTCCAGCACCTATGCCTGGAAGAGTGAGCAGGGAAAATACGTGAAGGAATAAGGCAAAGAGATGGTGGCTTCACCCCACCTTCCTCCAACGGACTTCTACCCCGAGAAAAGGCATGCACACTTCATTGGCAAACGAACAATGCTTCATTGGCAAATGAACAATTGTTCAAGCATCAATGCACAATGCTTCAAGTGCCATCGAACAATGGTTCAATGACCAACGCACCATGCATGCGTTTTTGCCCTATCATCCTTCCGTCTTCAGCAAACAGCTAATAGATGACACATCAAACAAAAAACCTGAGTTGATGCTCAGTTTTTTTTGTTTGCTTGACATGTGGGCATTCACCTACTCGATGCAGGCAAGCGTGTTCAGACAAACCACACGAAAGCGTTCCCTCCAGCATGGAGACATTGCCATGCTAAAAAGCAAACAACAATGGCAACACAAATGTCATCACGATACCAATAATGATTTGCAGAGGCAAGCCCACACGAATATAATCCATAAAGGTATATCTACCAGCCTTCATCACAAGCGCATTAGGCGGTGTGGAAAAAGGAGAGGCAAAACACATGCTGGCGCCAAGCGTCACCGCAAACAGGAATGGATAAGGGCTAACACCCAACTGCTGAGAAGCCACCAGAGCAATAGGCGCCATCAGCACGGCCGTGGCAGTATTGCTGATAAACATGGTCATGAGCGAAGTGGTGAAGTAAATGCCTCCCAACAAAGCATAAGGACCCAACGAACCCAGGCTATTGACGAGCGTTTCCGACACAATCTGCGAAACGCCTGTCTTCTCCAAAGCAGTGGACATAGGCATCATGGATGCTATCAGCACAATGCTCTCCCAGTTGATGGTCTTATAGGCGGCATCAATGCTACGGAAGCAACCTGCAAAGAAAGCAAGCAGAGCGGCGATGAGCACAGCCGTCACAGGAGCCAACGGGATGAAGTCAAACACCATCATCACAATCATCAGCAACATGATGACTGCCGCCACAGGTGCCTTATAGTCGAGCAACACCTTCTCGGCATTCTTGTCAGGATGCCCCAACACAACCCAGTTCTCATTCTCATTGTTCAGCTGAAAGATCTTCTCCCAATCACCCTGAACCAACAGCACATCACCATTCTGCAAACGGTGTTGGCTCAACTCATCCGTGATGTACTCTTCATCACGACGAATACCCAGAATATTGATGGAATAATCCTCACGCAAGCGAGAGTCCATGATGCGCGTACCGACCAGTCGGGAAGTGGGAAGCACCACAATCTCTGAAATGCCTATATCATAGAAATCCAGTCCCGAGCCGTGCAGATTCACCAGATGATAATCAGTCGCCAATCTCTGCATGCCCTCCTCCGAACCATAGAAGTAAATGATGTCTCCCTGCCTGATGACACTATCAGCCCAAGCCATACTCTGGTTCACCTGCTTGCCAAAAGCCTTTCTCTTCTCATTGCGAATCTCAAGAATGGTGAGTCCATACTGGTTCTGCAAGTCCAGCTGCTTCACAGTCATGCCGGCAAGACCATTCACTCCCGTTCCCACACTATATTTATAAAGATTATCCCCAAGCTGATACTCCTCAGCCAGATCCTTGAGACTTTTGCCTTGCGTCTGCTGATGAGACTTCTCCTTCTTCTTCACCAGCATGATGCTCATGGGCAGCAACACAGCCAAACCTATGGCAATCACAATCAGCCCCACAGGGAAAAAAGAGAAAAACTCCAGACGTGCAAAGCCATTCTTCTCCAGTGTCTCACTGATCACCAAGTTGGGAGGCGTACCAATCAGCGTGAGCATGCCACCAAGGCTACCCGCAAACGCCACAGGCATCAGCAGACGGGAAGAGCGAATGCCCGAACCCGCAGCCATACTCATGATGATAGGCATCATGATGGCCACCGTACCCGTATTGCTCACAAATGCACCTATAAACGATGTGGCCAGCATCACAAGTATGAAGGCATACGTCTCATTTCCCTTTGCCAGTCGAGCAATCTTGTTGCCTGCAGACTGAGCCAACCCCGTTTGAAGGATCGCCCCTCCCACAACAAACAGTCCCACCATCATGATGACAATGGAGGAAGAGAAACCGCTCAACGCTTCTTCTGTGGTCAAAACACCCGTTGCAGTCAGCACCATAAGTGCTGCCACAGCCACAATATCGCCACGAACACGTCCCCATATAAACATGGCGATAGTGACAATCAACACAATAATAGTTATTGTCATGAATCCTTCTCTTTTAAATTATGGTGCAAAGGTACGAATATTCAATGATAAAGAGAACATGTAAAACTATCCCCACAAATGACTTAACACAAATTAACGAAAGAAGCACACAATCCCTCGTGCTTCCTTTCACACGAAGCACGACACCTTCCCCTTCCCTGCTTCGCTTCACACGAATGCTCACGAATGCCCATGAATCTTCATAAATAAAAAGTACCCCTATCTACTTGTACCTTCCTCTGCTATCCCGTGTACAATGGCTCGCCAGAGCCACATTCATGATCATTCATGGCTATTCATGGGCATTCGTGTGAAAAAAATAAATATTCACGTGAAGCACATGATCCGAGCATTTCTGTACGTCAGAATTATTCAAGAGGCGTATCGAAGCCCTATCGAAGGCATATCGAAGGCTTGCAAATGGATGGGAAGGGGAATTGGAGGGCAAGTTTGAGGAGCATGGGCAGGAAAGGAGCATGACATGGTTATATTCCCCTCTTGACTGAGGAATATTTTTCTTCACAAGAGAAATGAAAAAGCAGGGTTATGAGATTGTTTTTTCTAAATAAGAAAATTTATCTAAAATTTGTGAGATTAAAATATTGTTTGTAACTTTGCATGTCTTTGTCTGCATAGAGGAAAGACCGTATTGACCTCATCAAACGACAGGGGAAAACCTATACATTGTATATAATAACAAAACAAATATAAAAAATGGCAGCATTACAAAAAATCAGAAACAAGGGCGTGCTCCTTGTGACTATCATCGCCGTGGCACTTTTCTTGTTCGTGGCTGGTGACCTATTCAGAGGCGTAGAGAGCCTCTTTCAGCAGTCCAGCCAGAAGGTGGGCGAAGTGGGTGGAAAAACTGTGAACATCCAAGACTTCCAGAAACTGATGGAGGACACACAGAATTATTATGAACTTGCCCAGCAGAAGAGTTCTTTCAACGAGACTGAATTGAACCGCATCAAGGATGAGGCTTGGCAGACATACGTGCAACAGCAGTTGATTGAGAAAGAATGCAAGGAACTCGGTCTGAGCGTGAGCGACGACGAGATTTCGGAGGTGATCAAGTCTGGCATCAGCCATGTGCTTCAAGTGCCTATCTTCATGAATCAGCAGACGGGTCGCTATGACTACACAACGGTGAAGGCTTTCCTCACTGAGTATGACAAGATGAAGAAGGCTGGCACGCCACTTCCTGAAGAGTATGAGAAGGTCTATAAGTATTACTTGTTTGCCCAGCGTCAGATTCGCGACCAGCTTCTCGTGCAGAAGTATCAGGTGTTGCTCTCTCAGTGCTTCTTGTCTAACCCAGTGGAGGCAAAGTATGCTTTTGACGGGCGTGCGGAGGAGTCTGAGATTTTGTTGGCCGCTATTCCTGCCACATCTGTGAAGGATGACGCTGTGAAGGTGACGGATGAGGACATCAAGGCTAAATATGAGGAGGACAAGCAGAAGTATGTGCAGTATATAGAGACTCGCGACGTGAAGATGGTGAGTGTGGCTGTGACTGCCAGCAACGAGGACAAGAAGGCTGCCGAGGCTGAGATGGACGAGGCTGTAAAGAAGTTGGCTGAGGCTACCGACAATGCCACTGCCGGCAATGTGACTCGTCAGTACACTTCTCTCATCCCTTATTCTGATGTGATGAAGACGAAGGATGCTTTCCCTTCTATGATTTCTGCTCTGATTGACTCTATGGCTGTGGGCACTGTGAAGGCACCTGCTTTTGATGTGATGACCAACACTTACTACACTTGCAAGTTGTTGGCCAAGACAATGCAACCTGACTCTGTGCTCTTCCGCCAGATTGGCGTGATCGGCAAGGATGAGGACGACATTGCGAAGAAGGCTGACAGCATCATGGTGGCACTGAATGGAGGTGCGATATTCAAGGAGATTGCAAAGAAGTACAATCAGGTGGGCGACTCTACATGGATCAGCACGAATCAGTATGAGAATGCTCAGTTGGATGGCGACAACGCTCTCTATATCAACACGCTGTTTGGCATGGGGGCTGGTCAGTCTCGCAAGTTGAAGCTGACCAACGGCAGCACGATTATTCTTCAGGTGATGAAGACTGCTCATCCTGTGGAGAAATATAATGTTGCGGCAATTGTGAAGGAACTCAAGTTCTCTGACGAGACTTACAATAAGGAATATAATAAGTTTGCTTCTTTCGTGGCTGCCAATACGACAGTTGAGCAGATTGAGGCTAATGCCGCAAAGAGTGGCTATACAGTTCGCCCGCTTGACGACGTGGCGGCTTCTGACCACGGCATTGCCAATGTGGGCAACACTCGTGATGCGCTCAAGTGGGTGTTTGACGAGGCGAAAGTGGGTGATGTTTCTCCTTTGTATGAATGTGGCAGCAATGACCACCTGTTGCTGGTGGCTCTCACAGGCATCAACAAGGAGGGCTTCCGCTCTATGGAGAAGATGAAGGATGACCTCGCCGCTGAAATCAGAAACGAGAAGAAGGTGGAGAAACTTTATGAGAGCGTGAAGAACATCAAGACTTTTGCTGAAGCCCAGAAGGTGAAGGATGCTGTGGTGGACACTATCAAGCATATCTCTTTCGCCGCTCCTGCATACATCGCTTCTACAGGCGCATCTGAGCCACTCGTGAGCGCAGTTGCGGCAAAGACAGCCAAGGGTGCTTTCTCTGGCGCAGTGAAGGGCAATGCTGGCGTGTATATGTTCCAGGTGACCAACAAGAACAAGACTTCTGAGAAGTTTGACGAGAAGGGCGAGAAGGCTACAATAGCCATGAACAACTACCGCAATGCTTCCAGCACAGTGATTAACTCTCTTTACCTGAAAGCCAAGGTGAAGGATCTTCGATACAAGTTCTTCTAATCTTGCAGATTGACAATCATTCTATAGGAAGGGGGCTGGCATTGGTCAGCCTCCTTTTGTTAATTATTGTGCAAAGTGCTGTTTTTTTAAAAAAAATTTGGACAGAATGAAAAAAGAAGTTATATTTGCATCATAAAACGTATTGTATATGACTAAATTACTACGCAAAATAACAGCTAAAGTTCTTCTTGCCATGGTTTGCCTTGGTGCATTTCCCATGGCTGTCTCAGCAGAGGGGGTGCAGAACGCTCAACCTCAGATAGAGCAGGAACTGAATGCTATCAGCATTTCTGTGAGCGAATCGAGTGTGCGCGTGAAGAATGCAGATGGGCTGACAATGGATGTGTATAGCATTACAGGAGAGAAAGTCTATACGACCCGCATTGAGGGCAATTCGAAGACAATCGACCTCGGACAGATGCAACGCGGATACTACATTGTCAAGATTGGCAAGTTCACCCGTAAGATTTATCTTCACTAAACCCGTAGGGGCAGAAGACTCCCCGATTGCAAGCGCAGTGAATGCAAGACAACAAAAAGTGGAAGTCTGTTTTCTCCTTGTAGGAAACCGAGTACTTTCACTTTCTTTTTGTGTAGAACAACATTGATTCGTGCAGGACAACATTTTTAGTGTAGAACTAAAACCTAACATCATCACTACCCCTCTCCCACACCAACAGTAGCCCAGCATTCCTATGGCAAAGATAGACGAAAAGGACATACTGAAAAGAATCCAAGACCCGAAGAGCAAACGGAAGGCATTTGAAGAAATCGTCAATGCCTACTCGCGCCAACTCTACTGGAAGATTCACTATATGGTGCAGAATCATGACGATACGGACGATGTGCTTCAGAACACACTGGTGAAGGCATGGAGGGGACTGGACAACTTCAAAGGCGACTCGGCTTTGTTCACTTGGCTCTACAGGATTGCCTACAATGAGTCTATCACATTTCTCAAACAACGGAAACAGATGATGTCTATAGATGATGAGGATTTTGTGGAGCAGGCTAACTTTGTGGCAGATGAATATTTTGACAGCGATGAGACACAGGAGATGCTGATGCAAGCGGTGTCCACCCTGCCTCCGAAGCAAAGGCAGGTGTTCTGTATGAAATATTTTGAGGACAGGAAATATGAGGAAATCTCTGAACTGGTGGGCACAAGCGTGGGGGCTCTGAAAGCCTCCTACCACATCGCAGTGGAAAAGATTACCTTCTTTATCAAGTCAAAAGAGTAAAAAAACAATATCCATTTAAACTATTTCAAACTAAGATAGTCACATCTATAACTGAACACAAAAAAGAATGATTATGAGTACAAAGAACAACCGAATATTTGACCCTCAGGGCGGAAAATATCCGTTCAGAGTAAATGACGAATATTTCGACAATCTGGCTGCTCGTGTCATGGACCGAATCGACGAAATCGATAAGGAACCTGTAGAGAAAGAAGAGAAATCGGAATTAAAGTCAAACGTGTTCGACATCAACAAGAATCGCCATCGCAATCTGTGGATTAGTTCTATCTCGATTGCGGCATCACTTGTGCTCATTGCCACTCTGGCGTTGAAGTTTATTCCTACGCATGCTCCAGCAGAAAATGAACAAACTGAAATGGTGGCAGCGCAAACTGCTAAGGAGAACATGGACTATAATGAGGACTTGATGACTTATACGATGGCGGACAACATGGATATTTATTACTACTTGTTGTCTGAAGATTTCGAACAGTAAAAAAATGAGAAGTAAAAGAATTTTTCAAAAACAACACACGTCTATGAAAAGATTTGGTCTTATCATCTACATATTGTTCCTCTGCCTATGTGTGAAAGCCCAAAATCCAAACTGGAATAGAGGTCAGCAACAGAATCAGCCACGTGCGGAATTCACTCCTGAACTCTACAAGAAACGCATGAATGACTTTGTGGCACGCGAAGCACACCTCACCGAAGCAGAGGGAACGAAATTCTTTCCGCTGTTGGACGAGATGCAAGCCAAACAAAGAAACATCGCCAAGCAGCAAAGGGATATTATGATGAAGGCGTGGAGAAACACCAACATCAGCGAGAGTGACTACGAGGAGATGGTCATGAGGGTAACTGCACTTGATGTGGAAAGCCGAAAGGTGGAACAGACCTACTACAAGAAGTTTCATTCTGTGCTGAGTTGGAAGAAGGTTTATGCGGTGAGAGTTGCCTTGCAGAGATTCCAAGTAGAAGCACTGAACCAATTCCGACCCAGTGGAAGAGATAACAACAGATGGCAAGGTCCACGATGGAATTTCAACAACAATAACAATAATAACAACAATAAGTAGGTTGGGAAGTCTCATCAAGCAGGCTAAGAAGAAACATCATACATCATCAATAGAGAGTAAGGAGAACTGTACAAGGGGTTCTCCTTATTTTTTATCTCTATTTTTATAATATTTAAAAGGAATAATTTGAATAGAATTGACAAAAGCACTATCTTTGCGTATAATTAGACTGAGTGGATTCGTCCAACAAAAGAATTGTATCATCTGAACCCTTATCAACGGGGTGTGAATGACTAAAATCATATCCAAAATGAGAAAAATATTCTTTGCCATCATTGCTATGGCACTTCCAATGATGATGAATGCCCAGAGCGTGGGTCTCTTGGCACGTAAGCCTCGTGTGACGGCTGCCAATTTATCTTCTTATGCAGAGAAGGGTGCTATTCCTGAAGAGAATGGCAAGGTGGTATTTAAGAAAACCGTCGCTGCTATGGCTGGCTTGAGTAAAGAAGACATCTTCAACAGAATGCAACAATGGGCAGCACTTCGCTATGAGCCTAACAGCATGGTAGGCTATGACTATCAAGACCCCAACTTCCACAAGAATCTGGAATATGCGAAGCTGAAAGTGGCTGACAGACAGAATGGGATCATTGAATGCCAAGGTGCTGAAGAACTGATCTTCTCTGTGAAACCACTGGCGAAGAACTACACGCAGGCTTTCTATCTGCTTGATGTGAAGGTTAATCAAGGCTCTGTGGATTTCACATTGCACACAATCAACTTTAATATAGACCAAGGTGACAATGAGTTTGTACGCATGGATGCTGAAAGTTGGATCACAGATGCTGAAGCAATCAACAAGAAGGGCGAACTAAGAAAGAGACAAGGTAAGTTCCGTGTGAAGACCATTGACCTCGTGAATCAGATAGAGAGTGAAATAGCTAACGCAATTCAAAACGAATGAATCAGGAAGAAATAGATAAAATCATTGCCGAGGCTGTTGCTGACAGCAAGAGCAAGAACAAAAAGAAGTGGCATAAGGGCAAGGGGGATCAGGTGGCGAAGGCAAGAAGAGTGCTCAACTGGCTCTTCATGATTGGCTTTGTGGCTGCTATTATCATCTATTTTGTGCTACCAGAGCAGAGAGTGCTCTTCTTCAGCGTGGGCTTTGGAGCAATTGCACTGAAATTGGTGGAGTTCTACCTCCGCTTCATGTTTTAGAACAAAGCACGGAAACAGGTCATATTCTTCGTTTCGCTCTGAAGACAAGAGGAATAAGAGACCATACGGACAAGTGGAGACCTCTTTCATTTTCCTTCTGAAAGAAAAGTAGAGAATAAGAGCCGTCTGATCTGATGCTCATTGAGAAATACAGCCAAATGGCTCTTTCCCTCTATTAGAGGTTTCATACGAAAGTTGAGGCTGTTCTCTTAAAAGAATCTCCTCTTTCTCTCCTCTTTTTGAGAGAGCGTAGCAACCAAGGAGATTTAAAAAACTCAGGGCTGTTAGTATTATAGAAAACCGATATAAGATTTTGAAAGTAAAGTATTTACTCATATTCCTCTTTTTTGTTTTGCTGGCGCCTATGGTTCAGGCACAGCGTATCATCACTGAGTTGGAGACCAATTCAGACCAGTCGATGGATGCACGTCCCGACTCTATCGAAAACAAAAAGAAAAAAGTCATCCCAACAGAAGTGAAGGCATGGACGGTGGATGAGAAGTTTGGCAACAGAACCGATACATATGTGGATACACTTCATCACATGTTCATGAACACAGACCTTCCAGAAGGAATAACCGGTCACTACAACTCACTGGCAAATGTTGGTTCTCCACGTATGTCACGTATCTTTATGGAACGTCCCGACATGCCTTTATTCATGTTTACCTCTCCATTCGACATGTTTTATGTGGACACAAACCATTTCCGTTTCTACAACACTAAGTCGCCCTTCATGAATGTGACCTACAACTGGAACGGCTCGAAGAACACAGGTTCTGACCATGTGAAAGCAACCTATACCAACAATGTGGGTAAGAAATTCAACTTCGGTGGTATCTTCGACTATATCTACGGTAGAGGCTACTACGACACGCAATCCACCAGCTACATCAACGCATCAACATGGGCTTCGTACATTGGTTCAAAGTATGATCTTCACTTCTACTATCAGCACAACTTCATGAAAACTGCCGAGAATGGCGGTATAGAAGACGACAACTACATCACGAATCCTGAAAACATGGAACGTGAGTTCACCTCCAACGATATTCCAACCCTACTCTCTCAAACGTGGAATCGCCAAGAGCACGATATTGCCTATCTGAACCATCACTTCAACATGGGCTTCTGGAAGGAAGAAGTGATTGACTCCGTGACAACCAAGAGAGTGTTTGTACCTGTCAGCCGTATCTTCCACACACTGAAATTTCAGAACATGATGAGAAACAACCGTGCCTTCAAAGAGACGGAAAACTATCATTCATACACCTATCTACCAGGCGATTCAACACAAGACTACACCAAATTCTTCTATTTGAAGAACCTTGTAGGGCTATCACTCTGCGAGGGCTTCAACAAGTGGGCTGTGTTTGGCTTGAATGCTTATGTTGGCTTTGAAAGCAAAAGATACTCACTACCCGACTCCACCGTCTATGGAGGCGTGAGCACCAACACATCAGGTCTTATCGGTAAGAGATATTACAACGAGCATAATGTAGTGGCTGGTGGTCAGATCATCCGCGAGCAAGGCAACACCGTGCATTACAACTTGGATGCTGAGTTTGTGGTGGCAGGCGAGGATATGGGCGCTTTCGATGTGAAAGGACATGCCGAAGTGAACATTCCTGTCTTGAAAGACACTGCTCAAGTGGCAATCAATGCCTATGTGAAGAACATAGCCCCCAACTTCTATTATCGTCATTATCACGGTAAACATGCTTGGTGGGATCGTGGTGCAGACAAGGAATTTAGACAACGCATCGAAGGTGTGATCACCATTCCTCACACAGAGACAAGACTGACTGTAGGTGTGGAGAACATCAAGAACTTCAACTATTTCCAAAACAACGGCATCG
>Ga0123334_1000160_pt1 | contig 85911 bp, 69 predicted proteins | sample BiotimSIPDNA_FD_89706 | JGI IMG/M metagenome (GOLD analysis project Ga0123334, IMG submission 89706) | Anaerobic biogas reactor microbial communites from Washington, USA - Biogas_R1 time_0 SIP DNA | ecosystem: Engineered > Bioreactor > Anaerobic > Unclassified | place: Washington, USA...
CTCTTATCCCATTGTTGGTCTCAAAGAATACCAAACTCAAACCCCCACCGCGGTTTTGGATCGCTATACCCAATTCGCGAAAGATATCTATGCTGCTGGCCCTGACCACGAATGGACTGAAGCAGATGCCTGGACCCAGGAACTGCAAGATGGCTACTGGGCTGAAATCGAAAAATTCGGTGTAAAAGAATCCCAGGCTATTATTGACTACGTTGTCGCCAACTATGCTGACAAATATGCTGAAGCTGTCGTTTACAAAACTGCTGACGAAGTCCGCGAAAATGAAGGCCTGCAGGCTGTTCTCGGTATGGCTCTCTGGGGATTTGGTGACGTTATTGAATCAGGAAACGATTATAAATTCGTATCCGCTTCAAACAAAGAATGGGATATGAAAAACAACTTTCCAACTGCTGAAGACTTCAACCGTGAAATCACCCTGGCTTACGAAGGCGATCTTGTAAAAGCCTGGGAAACCGAAACTGCTACTGACAATACTGACGTTCTTGGTATCGTTGAGACCGAATTTATCAAAGAATGGGGTCCCAAAGACCAGGAAACCGGTGAAGAAGGCGTTCCAAATATCGCCGGTATCACCAAGCTTGATGATTACACCGTTCAGGTTGTTTTGAATGGTTTCTCAGCTCCCGCTATCTACTCTGTGCTTGGCGTTAGCGTTACTCCTTTGCACTACTATGGTGACAAAGAACAATATGACTATGAAAACAACCAGTTTGGTTTCCCCTTCGGTGACTTGAGCAAACAACAAAGTCTCACTCCCTATCCCATGGGCGCAGGTCCGTACAAATTCATTAAATATCAAAACCGTGTTGTTGTTTTCGAAGCCAACGAATACTATTACAAAGGTTGTCCTAAGATTAGAGAAATCCAATTTAAAGAAACCTCTACTGCAGAGGTTGCGTCCGCTCTGAACACTGGCGATGCTGATGCTGGAAACTTCTCTCCATCTAAAACCAACATGGAAGAAATTAAAGGCTATAACAGCAATGGCGAATTAGACGGTGATGTCATCGTCATGAAGATGGTCGATAACCTTGGTTATGGTTACATTGGTATCAATGCTGACACCGTCAAGGTCTCTAACAATCCTGGCTCAGCGGAATCGAAGAATTTACGCAAAGCATTTGCCACAATTTTCGCAGTACACCGTGATCTGGCTATCAATTCCTACTATGGCGAAGGTGCTTCTGTCATCAACTACCCCATTTCCAAAACTAGTTGGGCTGCCCCTCAACCCACCGATGACAATTACGAAGTTGCCTTCTCGGTTGACATTGACGGCAATCCTATCTACACAGCTAACATGTCCCCTGATGCCAAGTACAAAGCTGCTCGCCAAGCCGCTTTGGGCTTCCTTGAAGCAGCGGGATTTACTGTTCGAGATGGCAAAACAGTTGCAGCCCCTTCAGGCGCAAAGTTGAACTACGAAATCATTGTCCCGGGTGGTGGTACTGGTGACCACCCTGCTTTTGCAATCATTACTAATGCCAAGGCAGATTTAGCAAAAATAGGAATAACTTTAAACATTAACGACCCTTCAAATACGAATATTTTGTGGGACGCTTTGGATGGTGGACAGCAAGAAATGTGGACTGCTGCCTGGGGCTCAACTATCGATCCTGATATGTACCAGGTCTACCATAGCAGCAATGTTGTTGGCGAAGGCGGAACCGATTCCAACCACTATCACATTCGAGATGCTAAACTTGACCAGTTAATCATGGATACACGTAAATCCACAGATCAAAACTATCGCAAGATGATTTTCAAACTGGCTCTAGATCGTATCATCGACTGGGCAGTAGAAATCCCCACTTATCAGCGCCAAAATGGGTATGTTTTCAGCACCCAACGCTTGAACATCGACACCCTCACTCCAGACATCACAACCTTCTGGGATTGGATGAACGATATTGAACTTCTCGAAATGCTACCTTAAAGCAACCTTGCCTCAGCCTTTGTTGGCGGGAGTTGTTCCTCAAATTTTCCCGCCAGTTGCTAACTGGGTACATTGCGGATAACATATTTACTGAAGTTTACTTCATAACAAAAAACACGAGTGGCATAACATATGCCACTCGTGAAGATGTTTTTTTGCTTGAACCTGAAACATAAATAACATTTATTATTTTTCAGTAAAATACAACACTTGCGTGCTAAAACATAATATCTTCATCAGAAACCTGTCCTTGCGAAATGATGAAGATAGGTATGGTTGCTAATACAAGCAGTCGGGCTGGTCAAAAAATTAAAGAGGCTGTCTAAAAAGGGCAGCCTCTTGTGTTGTATAAAAAAAGAAAGAGTGCAACTATGCTGCTGCAACCTTAGCAATGTTGTGTGCTACACTCAGAATGCCCCACTCTGTACTCACATTCTCTATTCCTCTCAGTATAAACCTTCGAAATCCCCAGTTTTGTTTCAATCTCCCAAATACTGCTTCCACTTCTACCGGCCTCTTAGACCGATACCTTTGTCCTTCTTCTGACTCCAACCTATCACTGGCTGCTTGTCGATACTTTTCAAGCTCTGTTCCTATAGCTATCTGCCGATTGCCCTTTCCTTTGCAACATTGCTCCCTGACTGGACATGCGGTGCAATCAACACATCTGTATATTTTACGTTTGCTTTCATAACAATTCTCTGTAGTTCTGTTCCTTTCTTTCTCAAAGCTCAATTGCTTCCCTTCAGGACATTCATATTCGTCTTCTTCCGCATGGTAGATAAAAGCATCTGCCCGATAAGAGTGCTTCTTTTTGTAATTGCGTTTCTTCTCATAATGAAAACTGTTGTATTTTACATACGCTTCAATATTCTTCTCCTGCAACCAGGCATAGTTTTCTTCACTCCCATATCCGGCATCGGCTATCAAATCCTTCGGATACCTGCCCATATGTTCATACAACTTTTCAAGATGCTCTTGCATACACATCGTGTCTCCTGGTCTTTGATGCAAACTGTACCCAAGAATGTATTGGTTCTGTGTTCCCAGTTGCACATTGTATCCGGCTTTCAATTGCCCATTCTTCATCGCGTCTTCTTTCATTCGCATAAAGGTGGCATCAGGATCTGTTTTGCTGAAGCTGTTTCGTTCGATAAAGATTTCTTCATAGGCTTCGTACTTCTTCATCCGTGGCAGAAAATCTTTCTCTATCCGCTTTTTGACAGATTTCAAGTCCTTGTTGTCTGTGTCTTGTTCCAACCGCCGGTTGATCTTTTCCATCACCTCATTCAGCTTCTCACTGTCTATTTCTTTGCCTTCTCTCACTTCGTTCAGGTCACGTTCTTCGTATTCCTGCTCTTCTTCTGCTTCCAACTCGTCTATCTGTTCCAACAGCGCCTGCACTTTTTCTTGCAACTTGCTCTTGTGCGTCTGGGTACTTTTTCGCCATACAAAGCTGTATTTGTTCGCATTCGCCTCTATCTTTGTGCCATCCATAAAATAGCTTTGCATATCAATCAGACCCATTTCAAGCAGTTGTTCGATAATCCCATAAAACACCTCATCTATGACGGCTTTCATCACTTTCGTCCTGAACCGGTTGATTGTCCGAAAGTCCGGTCTGTTCATCCCACTTAGCCACATAAAGTTGACGTTCTCTCTGAGTGCCTTAGCGATTTGACGCGATGTGAATATCCGCTGGGTGTAGGCATAGATGATGACTTTAAGCATCATCTGAGGATCATACGCGCTGGTTCCTCCACCTTTGTATTGTGCTTCAAGAATGTTTCTATCCAATTTATTTATCATTTCATTCAAGGTGCGGCACAAATGTCCTTCTGGAATAAGCTCTTCCAGATTGGGAGGCAGTAGCATACTTTGGGATTGTTGATAGTCTTTGAATACTTGTCTTTTCATGCCCGTATTATATTAAAGTTTTGAGGCTGTCACCATACTTTTGGGACAGCCTCTAACTAATTGTTCCAGATAACGCCACAACATTAACTTGTTAAATAACCCAGTTCCCGTTCTTCAAGAGTGGGATTTGGGTGCCATCAAAGCTATAACCGGTAACGTCAACATCCGCCGCGCCAACCATAAAGTCGGTGTGCACAAGGCTTTGGTTCGCGCCACGCGCCACGAGGTCTTTCACACTGGCTTCGGTGCCACCTTGCATGGCATAAGCATAACTCTGACCAATGGCGAAGTGTGAGCTGGCGTTTTCATCAAACAAAGTGTTGTTGAAGACCAAGCCAGTGTTAGAAATCGGCGAGTCGTGTTGCACAAGCGCAATTTCGCCCAGCCGGCGCGCGTTTTCATCCTGGTTCATTTGCTTCACGAAGACGTCTTCGCCCTTATCCGCGGAGAATTCGGTAATCGCGCCATCTTTGAAGACAAAATTCATGCCATCCACCAGAGTGCCGTTTAGGTTGAGTGGTTTGGTGGCGCGCAATGTGCCATACACTTTATGACTGTGCGGCGTGGTGAAGACTTCCTCGGTGGGCATGTTGGCAAAGAAAGGAATGCCCGCGGTGGAGTCCTTTGAGCCACCCACCCACTCATGCCCTTCGGCGAGGTAGACCATAAGATCCGTGCCAGGACCCTGGTAGTGCACTTTTTCGAGATTGGCAGCATTAAGAAAATCGCGTTGTTTGTGCAGGTTAGCGTCATGCGCGTGCCAGGCTGCCACGGGGTCATCCAAGTCAACCCGAACAGCATAGAAAATTTTCTCCCAAAGCTTCTGAACAGCTTCTTCATCTGTGTCTTCGGTGAAAATAGTTTTTGCCCAGCCAACGCAAGGCACCGCGCCGATCGTCCAGCGTGTGCGCCCGCTCATGCGATAAGCCTGCACGCCAGTTTCTTGCATAACACGCCCTGCTGCTTTGCCAAAGCGTGCCACGCGACTGGTGTCAACGTTTTTGAGCAGTGTGGGATCCTGCCCGCGGATGATGAGATGTTGGTAATTGTCATCGTAGAAATTTTTGAGATGAAGCGCTTTGTATTCAGGATAGACATCAAAGATATCCTCGTCACCATAAAGATAGCGGGCAAGGTTCATTTGGTCGTCGCTGACGTCCACAACAACGTCCTTGGCACCGAGTTCATAAGCGCGTTTCACAGCATAACGCGCCACGGGGATGGCATCGGTGGTAATCGACATATATAAACCCTCACCTTTTTGCAGGTTGATACCCGCGCGAACGAGAAGATCAGCGTATTTAAAAAGATTTTGTTCGAGATTCATTGTTTGCTCCAGTTTGTTATTGGTGATGTGATTATACCTTGTGAAAGCTTGAAAGAGCTTTTAATTACGTTTTAGATGCAAGAAAAGAGGCTGCCTTTTTAGACAGCCTCTTTTTTAACCAATGTCAATTTACCATACTCCTTAGCGAAGAATGGCTATTCCACTTCCTCAAGCTCAGCCATGAAGTGGCGCAGGACTTCCGGTGCCCAGGTGACGCGCAGGCCTTTGATATCTTTCGGGTTTGCCATGACACGTTTGGCGACCTCGCCGATGAAGTCCAGATGGCTGCGGGTATAAACACGGCGGGGAATGGTAAAGCGCAGGAGTTCAAGCGGTGAATAAACCTTCTCGCCTGTTTCGGGGTCGGTGTGCTCAAACATCAGGCTGCCAATCTCCACCGTACGGATGCCACCTTCTATATATAAGGCGTTTGCCAGGGCGACTGCTGGGAATTGTGAGGGTGGAATCCAGGGCAAGGCTTTGCCCGCGTCCACATACACCGCGTGGCCACCGGTTGGCTTGTAAACCGGCAAGCCTGCCGCGCTCAACACTTCACCCAGATAGCGCGTGTGCGCTTCGCGGTAGTTCAAATACTCTTCATCAGTGCCCTCATAAAGACCAACCGCCAAAGCATCCAAATCGCGTCCAGCCAAACCGCCATAGGTCAGGTAGCCTTCGTGCACGATCAAATTCGCGCCAATTTTGCCCTTCAATTCTTTATCGCGGAATGCCACAAAGCCACCGATGTTAACAATAGCGTCCTTCTTGGAGCTCATCGTACAGCCATCAGCATACGAGAACATTTCGCGCACGATCTCGCGCACGGGAACATCCTTATATTTGGGATCGCGGATTTTGATAAACCAGGCGTTTTCAGCGAAGCGGCAGGCATCAATAAAGAATGGAATGCCATATTTCTTGTAAACAGCTCCGGTCTCGCGGATGTTATCCATGGATACCGGTTGACCAGCAGCGGAGTTGTTGGTGATGGTCAGCATACCAAGGGGAATATTTTCTACGCCAACGCGCTGGATGAGCTCTTCAAGTTTCACCAGGTCCATATTGCCTTTGAATGGGGCGATGAGTTCTGAATCTTCTGATTGTTCAACAGGTAAATCAACCGGGTTGGCACCAATGACCTGCAAGTTGCCCATGGTGGTGTCAAAGTGGCGGTTGTTGGGAACGGTTTGGCCCGCTTTGACCATAGCGCCAAAAAGCATACCTTCAGCACCACGTCCCTGATGGGTAGGCAAAACATAAGGAAAGCCTAAGATATCCTGAATGGCTTTTTCGAAACGATAATAACTTTTTGAACCGGCGTATGCTTCATCGCCGCGCATCATTGCCGCCCATTGTTCATCGCTCATCGCGCCGGTACCGGAGTCTGTGAGCAGGTCAATAAAAACTTCCGCTCCAGGAAGGGCAAACACGTTATATTTGGCCTTTTTTAAAGCTTCAACGCGTTCTTCGCGCGTGGTCATTTTGATATTTTCCACAACTTTGATGCGGAAAGGTTCGATGAATGGAATGGTCATTTCGGTCTCCTTAAGTTTAGTTGTTATATTCAGCGAGCGTTTTGCCCGCGAGATAGCCTGTTGCAAATGCTACATGAAGATTATACCCCCCACACGGTCCAAACAGGTCAATTGCCTCGCCAATAATAAACAATCCGGGCACAATCTTAGATTCGAGCGTGTTTGGGTTGAGCTCATCCGTTGCCACACCACCGGCGGTGAGCTGGCTGTTGCTGTAATCACCCGCGCCGGTTATCTCAAAGCGATTCATGCTCAGCGTTCGAATGAGCTTTTGAAAATCCTCTTCGGTCATATCGCGCACAGCTTTTTGTGGCTTTAAGCCCGCTTCAGCAATAAAAAATTCTGCCGCTTTTGACGCAAAGTAACGCAAAAGTAAGGCACGCAAACTGCCCTGGTTATTTTCATCCACCGCGGCTTCGGCGAGCTCTTCGATCCATTGTCCGATAAAATTAATCTCAAGCTGCAGCTTTTGATTCGGGTTTTGAGTCACCAAATGGCTCAAATTCATGACACCAGGGCCGTTTAAACCCTTTTTGGTAAAAATAAGGTTGCCATAGCTACGACCAAGACACTCTTCACCGTTAAAAACAGCGGTGTGCGCGTCAAAACGCAAGCCCTGCAAGGTGTTAAATGCGCCAAGTTTCACTTCAATAGGCCCTAAAGCCGGGCTTAGACGATTGACCGTATGGCCCAGTCCTTCAAGTTGCGCGAAAAACTGTCCTTTCGACCCAAGTTCAGGATAAGATCTGCCACCTGTTGCCACAACCAGTCGGTCAAAGAGCTCCGTATGGCTCTCGCCACTGGTATAGTCTTTGAAAGTGAGTTCGAAACCACGCTCACTTTGATAGAAAATGCTTCTTACATATGTGGCTACGCGCATTGACACGCCCTGCCCCAGCAGACGCTCTTCCAAAATAGAAACGACCGAAGCCGCACTCTGTGAGAGCGGATAATACCAGCCATCATCTGTCTTATATATAGGAATGCCCAGCCGATACAAGGCGCGTTCGAGGTCTTCAACTGAGAAGCATTCCAAAAGCTGTTCAGTCCAAGTGAGCTCCGCACCATGATAAACCGATGCTGAAACACCATCATTGCTGAGGTTACATCGCCCCGCTCCGGTCACCGCCAATTTGCGACCGATGCGCGCTTCGTGTTCAAACAAAGTTACGCTTTTGATGCCACGCCCAATCCCTTTTGACGCCTCCAGGGCTGCCATCATCCCGGATGGGCCCGCGCCGATAATGGCTACGCGCAACACCTAAAAGCTCACCAATCCGCGCCGCAAGGCGACCACCACCGCTTGTGTGCGATCCGAAACTTCCAATTTTACAAAAAGACTGCTCAAATAATTGCGCACAGTTCCTTCAGATAAGAAAAGCCTCTGGGCGATTTCAGCGTTCGAAAGCCCTTCAACAAGAAGCGTTAAAATATCTCGTTCGCGTTCTGAGATTTCAATGCTTTCGTCAAACTGAATGGGTTCTGGCGCGGATGCCACTTGATTAAGTACCTTTTTGGCCACCGAGGGGTCTAAATAAGCTTCGCCAGACACCGTGCCTTTAATAGCTTCAAGTAATTCATGGCGGGGACGGTCTTTGAGCAAATAACCCGTGGCACCAGCCCGAATGGCATCAAAAAGCCACTTATCGTCCATGTAAGTGGTCAGCACCAAAACTGGCAAGTCAGGATGGGTTTTGCGCAACTGGCGAATAGCCTGAACGCCATTCATGATTGGCATCTGCAAATCCATAAGCACGATATCGGGTGCCTGATGGTTGATCAGGTCCAGAGCCTGTTGTCCGTTATTGGCAATGCCAATCACCTTGATTTCAGAATCACTTTGCAAAATGCGCTTTAAGCCTTCGCAAACAATTTCCTGGTCATCAGCAATAAGTACTTTTATCATTAAAAACGCTCCCAACTAAGTCGCACACTGGTTCCCCTGCCAGGCTGGCTTTCAACAGTGAGGTCAGCGCCAATGGTCAAAGCACGCTCGTGCATGCCCTTCAAACCGAAATGCCCCTCACCATGCACTTCATTGACATTAAAGCCCCTGCCATCATCCTGGATATGCATCGTCAGTTTGCTATCTTCCTCATGCAAATCTACCGTTACCATATAAGCATTGGCGTGACGCGCGGTGTTTTCGAGCGTTTCCTGCGCGATACGGTAAAAAACCTGCTCAATATTAGGCGCTAAATAGGGCAAAGACATATCAATATTAACCGTTGTCTTAAACCCAGCGCGCTCGGCAACCGAATCGATCAACTGGCGCAAGGCGAGTACAAGCCCAAGATCTTCGAGCGGCTGAGCGCGCAAATCCTTCAGCGCGCGTCTTGTATCACTCAAGCCATTGCGGGCAGCCTCCAGGGTAGTAGAAATCATCTCCTGCATCTCAGGGTAATCATCTGGCGCGATCGTTTTAAGCGCCTCGAGATTAACCGAAATGCCGCTCAAGGTATGCGCGGTGGTATCATGCAATTCACGCGCCAGTCGGTTGCGCTCGCGGCTGGTGGCGAGATGCTCCAGCGTGTTGGAATATTGGCTCAGCTGTACATTTGCCAATAAAAGACGATGCTTTTGTCGTCGGGCTGAGTCGCTTAACTGGTTAACCACAAAACCCACCATCATAAACGCGAAACTGCGAATGATGGGCATCGATAGTATAGGCAAGTTTTCAAGCGAGACGCCCTGCGCAATTAACACAGCGATCGCGATATCCGAGACATTGGTAAAAATAGTATAGACGAGCACGTGCTTGCGGTCATATTGCCAGGCAATAAAAACCAGAGGGACAATCAGAATAGGCACAAAGCTGTATGAATTGGTAATAAAGTCAACAATCGTGCGATTGGGCACATACAAATAAAGGACGCTCCCCACAACCAGGGCAACTGTATAAATAACTAAAATAATGGGGAGATAATATTGCTTGAGCTGACGTTCAAGCCAGGGAATAAGCAGATAGACCAGCAAAAAAGCGTGCACGAGGATAAAATACGCCATCTGCGAGATGATGATTTGGTTATTGGTAATGCTCATCTCATAAACCCAGCGCGCGAAGAAGTACAATGCACCAATAATGGCAAAGTAGCGGAAGAGTTTAATTAAGCCAGGTTCGGTTGGCCTTTCCATGCTTAAAATGATACCACTTATAATGTAGGAATGCCCGGCAATACCAAACCTTGATTGCCTGAATTTGATTTGATCACACTAAATAAACTTGGGTATCTCAGACAGAAGAACATGTAAAAAGCGCCACATCCTGAGAGACCTTTGAATAAAAGCAATTTCCCAAATCTTCACATTCTGAGCATCCAATTTCCCATGTTTTTCTCACAATCGTGTAAAATGGATACATCACAAAGCCTTTCATCGTGAAAGGGATTCATGGTTGATTAATCCCGTGCGAAGTCTGTCTTTATTGCTTGCAAGCTATTAGTCAACCCAAGTTTTAAGGAGAGAAAATGAATAAGAAGTTTTTCCTGCTATTAACCGTTATGTTAGTTTTCAGTATGACACTCGCCGCCTGTGGCGGCACACCTGCTCCTGAAGGTGATCAACCCCAAGCCCCAGCAGAAGAACAGGTTGGCGCATACCAGGTCCCCGCGCCAGTCGAAGGAAAATTCAATGTTGGCTTCGTCTATGTTGGCCCACACGATGATGGTGGCTGGACACAATCGCATGATGTTGGCCGTATGTGGGCTGAAGAAAACATGGAAGGTGTTCACACCGCTTATGTTGAAAACGTCGCCGAAGGTGTTGACTCTGAAAACGTGACCCGCGCGCTGGCTCGCAAAGGTTTCGACATGGTCATCACCACATCTTTTGGTTTCATGGATGGCACCATGGCCGTCGCCGATGAATTCCCCGACAAAAGCTTCATCCATGTTTCGGGCTACAAATCCAACGATACCAACTTTGGCAACCTGATGGGCGCCATGGAAGATATCAAGTATCTGGCTGGCATGCTTGCCGGCTCACGCGCCAAACTTGATGGCAACCCCCACATTGGCTATATGGCCACCTTCCCCATTCCGGAAGAGCTACGCCTGGGCAATGCCTTCGGTATTGGTGTTCAGAAAACCTGCCCCGAGTGCAAGATCGATGTGCGCTTCATCAATACCTGGCATGATCCCATCCTTGAACAGGAAGCTGCCAAATCGCTCTTCGATAGTGGCGTGCAAGTCGTCATGACCGGTGCTGATACCCCCGCGCCTGCCACATCTGCTCCCGAGGGAAAATGGGGTATCACTTATGACTACTCCGGTAACTGTACCGACCCGAAATGTCTCACCTCCATGTACTTCCACTGGGGACCCATCTACAAGGAACTCATTGAGCAAGCCAGAGCCGGCGAATACAAGGGTGGCTCATACTACTATGAAGCTGATACCGGCGGTTTGGGTCTTTATGGCTTCATGGAAGGCGAAGAACTGATGCCCGGCCTCAAAGACCTCCCCGAAGAAGATCTGCAACTGGTACGTGAGACACTCGCCAAGTTCCTCTCCGGCGAAATGACCCGCTTTGACATCTTCAAAGGCCCCATCAAGGACAATAAAGGCAACACCGTTCTTGAGGAAGGCGAAGTACTGCGCCAGGTTGACCTGGACTGCTTTGAAAGTGCCGATTCGCCCTGCGCCGGTGGTGTTGGCATGTACTGGTGGTTCGAGAATATTTCGGCTGAACTGCCCTAATCCAATAGTTTTAAGAGATGGCTCTAAACGAGCCATCTCTTGAATATTTTATGATGACAATCTCATGAGCAATACTGAAGCAAAAGCAATCTCCCCAAACGTGGAGCCATCTGTTGATTTGCGCGATATCGTCTTGCGCTTTCCGGGTGTGCTGGCCAACGACCATGTGAACTTTAAGATGTATCCTGGCGAAATTCACGCTCTCCTGGGCGAGAACGGCGCGGGAAAAAGCAGTTTGATGAATGTGCTCATTGGACTTTACAGACCAACATCCGGGCAAATCATCATTCACGGCAAAGAGCAAAGTTTCAATTCCCCCAAAGACGCCATCGCCAAAGGTATTGGTATGGTTCACCAGCATTTTATGTTGGTGCAAAGTCAATCGGTGACCGAAAATATTATCTTAGGACTTGATCAACCACGTTTTTTCTTAAATCTTAAAAAGTATGATGAAGAAGTGCGCGCTTTGGCTGAGTCTGTTGGTGTCAACATTGACCCTACAGCCAAGATCTGGCAACTATCAGTAGGCGAGCAACAGCGCGTGGAAATCCTGAAAATCCTCTATCGCGGCGCGGATATTTTGATTATGGACGAACCCACAGCCGTACTGGCACCCCAGGAAGCCGATGAATTGATCGAGACACTAAGGGGCATGGCAACGCAAGGCAAGTCGATCGCCTTTATCAGCCATAAGCTCAACGAAGTGCAGGCCGTGGCTGATCGCTTGACCATCCTTCAGCGCGGAAAAGTGACGGCTGAAGGTGTGCCCGTTGAAGGCATGAGTCGTGAACAGTTAGCCACCTTAATGGTTGGCAGAGAGGTTATTTTTAATCAGCGTCGCAGCGACAAGGAACCCGGAGAAGTTATTCTGACCCTTGAAAATGTCAGCGCGCTGAACAATAAGAACCTGCCAGCTTTGCGAAATGTTAATTTAGAGCTGCGCCATGGCGAGATTTTGGGCATCGCGGGTGTGGCAGGCAATGGCCAAAGCGAACTGGTGGAATGCGTCACCGGTTTGCGTAGCTGCCAGGGCAAAATTATCCTGAATGGCGAAAATATCGCCAATAAATCACCCAGGTTTTCTATCGCTCAAGGGCTTTCTCATATCCCCGAGGATCGGATCGGGGTTGGATCAGCGCCTAACCTCTCGATTACCAAAAACGTCATTATGAAAAATTATCGTGAGAAACCCATTAGCGATCACTGGAGGCTGGACTATAAAGCCGCCAAACACCATGCTGAGGAATTAAAGGACGCTTATGACATCATCGCGCCAGACGTCGATACCCAGGCGCGCAAATTGAGCGGTGGCAACCTACAAAAACTCATTTTGGCTCGCGAGCTTTCAAGTGTGCCACAAATTTTGGTCGCCATGCAACCCACCCGTGGCCTGGACGTGGGCGCGATTGAAGGCGTGCAAGAACTTTTGATTAACCGCCGCGATGAAGGTTGCGCGATTTTGCTCGTTTCAGAAGAACTCGATGAACTCATGCGCCTTTCTGACCGCATCGCCGTGATGTACGAAGGCGAAATCGTAGGTGTCCTGGACGACAAAGAGGCTGATATTCAAACTATCGGCTTAATGATGACCGGTAGTTTGCGTCTGGACAAAACAGACAAGCAACACGAGACTCCCCTGCCACCACAGACAAAAGAAGCGCCCGAAGAAAAGACTGCCTTAAAAATGGCAACGCCCATCGAGCCCAAGTTAGAGCAAGAGGAAGTCTCTAAAACCACAGTCGAAGAGCGCGTTGAAAAGTTCTTTGAGGAAATTGAAGCGGCCGAGCCTGAACAACCAGAACCCAGCCTAGAAAAGCTACAAGCGCCAGACCGACCGCTGACCGATGAAGAAGAAAAAGCGCGTGTCTTGCGCAAAGTTCTGGGCGATAAATATCAAGAGGACGGTAAGCAATGAGCCTTCCAAGAATAACTCTCGTAAGACGAACCGAGGACGTCCCCAAGTGGTTGCCTCTCGTCACCACACTTGGCGCGGTCGTGTTGGCTTTCGTGATTGGCGCGATTATCCTCGCCTCCATTGGCGCTAACCCTTCCTACATTTACAGTAGTTTTTTCAGAGGCGCGTTTGGCTCATTAGGCTCTTTTTCAGACGTCCTGGTCAAAGCTTCTCCGCTTATTTTGATTGGATTGGGCTGTAGCCTGGCATTCAAAATGAAACTCTGGAACATTGGCGCGGAAGGCCAGTTCTTCATGGGCGCGTTTATGGCAAGTTTGGTTCCCCTGGTACCCTTGGTTCCGCTTGACACCACACCCAAATTCTTCGTTCTGTTGTTGATGGCTTTGCTGGGCATGATTGGCGGCGCGCTTTATGGCTTCATCCCTGGTTTTTTGAAAGCCAAATTCAATATCAACGAGATTATTGTCACCTTAATGCTCAATTACATCGTTGTATTTTGGAACAATTACTGGATTTTTGGCAAGTGGAGTGATTCAGGTTTTCAGATGACCAAAACTTTTCCAAAAGTAGCCTGGTTGCCACGGCTGGCAGACTACGCCACCCAGGTAAAGGCCTTTTCGGGCATAACGTTACATGCCGGGGTTTTATTCGGGCTGATTGCCGCGCTAATCGTGTACATCATCCTCAACCACAGCAACTGGGGCTATATGATCAATCTGATTGGTGATAACCCCCGTGCCGCGCGTTATGCTGGCGCGGATATCGCCAAAAACACCATCCTGGTCTTTATGCTCTCCGGCGCGCTGGCAGGACTGGCGGGTATGGTTGAAGTCAGCGGTGTAGTGCACCGCTTACAAGAGCGCATTTCAACTTCTTATGGTTTTTCAGGCGTTATTGTGGCATGGCTGGCAAAACTCAACCCCTGGGCGGTGATTGTGGTGTCGATTTTGTTTGGCGCGCTGATTGTCGCCAGCCGGGAAATTCAGCCTTCAGGTATTTCGTTCTTATTGCAGGGCATTATCCTGTTTCTGGTCATCAGCAGCGATGTTTTGCTGAAATATAAATTCCAGATTGTCAGACCTGGTAAAAAAGTCGAGACGGTCAATGAAGAGGTGGCAGCATGATGAATTTTTCAGAAATTCTTCGATCTGGGCTCTCAACCGGCACCATTTTGATTTTCGCCGCGATTGGCGAAATTATCACAGAACGCAGCGGCATTCAAAACCTGGGCGTTGAAGGCATGATGCTTTTTGGCGCGATGGCCGCTTTTAAAACCGCTTATATGACCGGCAATGTCTGGATCGCGCTCTTGGTCGCCATTATCGCGGGCGGTCTCCTGAGCCTGGCGCATGCCCTGGTCACCATTCACTTTCAGGCAGACCAAACCGTTAGCGGTCTTTCGCTCACGTTTTTAGGCACCGGTTTGGCCCTGGTCATCGGCGAAGGTCTCACCGGCCTTACCACCGTGACTGTTCCCAATCTGACCATTCCCCTGCTTTCAAAAATACCTTACATCGGGCCCATCTTCTTTAGCAACCTGAACCTCCTCGTCTATGTTGGTTATCTGCTGATTCCCCTGGCGTGGTACTTCATCAACAAAACCAGGCCTGGTTTGCATATGCGCGCGGTGGGCGAAAACCCAGCCGCGGCAGATACACTGGGCGTGAATGTCTACGGAACCCGTTACCTCTACACTTTTGTGGGTGGTTGTATGGCAGGCTTAGCCGGCGCGACGATTAGCGTTGCGGTCTCGCCGGGTTGGTACAGCCATCTGACGACCTCGGGGCAGGGTTGGATCGCGGTGGCTTTGGTGATTTTCTCCCACTGGAACCCCACCCGCGCGGCACTGGGTGGCTATCTGTTTGGCATGTTGCGCCGCTTTACACTGGACCTGCAAGGTCCAACAATGCTTTTAGGAATGCGTAACCCATTCTTTTATAATCACAACCTGGTCTTCTTCCTGCAGATGGTACCCTACGCCTTAACCATCATCGCTCTCCTTTGGGGCTCATCCGCGGCAAGACGCAAACGCATCGGCGCGCCCGCTGCTTTGGGTGTACCCTACTCGCGGGGTGAACGCGGCGTTTAAGGGCTTTCTTTTGAAAACAAAACGCTTCTCGCTTGAGAGGCGTTTTTGCTTTATACCTTGGATAGCGCGCAGTTGACACATACTGTGGACTTTTTTATTAGCTGCTTTGTGGATCTTGTACAGTGTTTCGTGTAATAGAACGAAGACATCACTTTACAAAAGGATTACAATGAGCTCAATAAATCCCTGTTATTGCCAAATACCTGCTCCCTATCAGTTTCCGGGGCAAGTTATTGCGCAATAATTTACGAGTTTATAACAATACCCTTGTATTTATACGCAATTGCGACTAAAATAGTTGACATATGAACATTCGCCTCTTGATTCCTTAGAGACAGGTATGAACCAAGCTAAATTAGAACTTTATGGCTCTCTAAAAGCAATTTTTTTACACATCGATTACCACGAAAAAGTTTTTCTGGGTCAATTTGGCTTGAATATTCCCCGCTATTTTGTTCTTTCACACTTAAGCAACAAACCCGGCATTAACAATATGGAACTCAGCGACCTGCTTTTATGCACCAAAAGCAACACCTCGCGCATTGTGCAGGGTATGCTTAAAGACGGTCTTATCACCCGCCAGGAACATCCCGAAGACCGCCGTAGTTTTCAAATCTTCATCAGCGAAAAAGGCCAGTCCCTCTTTGATGAAGTTCAACCCGCTTACAATAAGCAAGTAACTAAACTGATGTCGAAAATCGACAATGACAAAATAGATCTCTATCTTGAGGTCAGTCAATCTATTGAAAAAATTCTCGCGCCAGGGAAAACAAACCCGCCATGCGAGGATAAATAATTAATCTGGCATATGCCAAAATACAACTCTAAAGGAGAGAAAATGAGAAAAAATACATTACTAATCGCCATCGTCCTCATCGCGGCATTGGTGCTCGGCGCTTGCGCAAAGCCTGCTGATACCCCCGCTGAAGCCCCTGCTGCTGAATCCGCTGGCACTCTGCGCATTTGGGCAGACGAACAACGCGCGCCCGTCTTCAATGACCTGGCCGCCAAATTCAAAGAAGCCCATAATGTCGACCTCGTTGTCGAAAACATCGCTGGTATTCGCGACCAATTCCTGGTTGCCGCACCCGCTGGCGAAGGTCCCGATATCATCATCATCCCCCACGACCAACTGCCTCAACTCACCGAATCCGGTCTCGTCGCGGAAATGAACCTTGGCGACAAAGCAGCTGACTTCAGCGAACAAGCCCTCAAAGCTTTCACCGTTGGCGGTAAGCTCTACGGTATGCCCTACGCGACCGAAAACCTGGGTTTCTTCTACAATAAAGATTATGTCACCGAAGTTCCCACCACCTGGCAAGGCGTTTACGATCTGTCTAAGCAACTGATTGAAGAAGGCAAAGTCAAATACGGTATGGTTCTTGCTGGTACCAACTACGACGCTTATCCCTGGATGACCTCTCAGGGTGGCTATGTCTTCGGTTTGGACGCCAATGGTGACTACAATCCCCAGGATGTTGGTGTTGGTTCCGAAGGCATGATCAAATTCGGTGAAATGGCTCTGCAATGGAAAGAAGATGGTATTTTGTCTGATAACCTCGACAACACCACTGCTAAATCCATGTTCCTCAACGGTGAAGTCGCTTTCTTCATGAATGGCCCCTGGGAAATCAACAACCTCAAGGCCGCTGGTACCAATTATGGTATCGCTAACTTCCCCGATGGTGGTGTGCCTTTCATGGGTGTTCAGGGTTTCGCGATTAACGCTATGTCCAAAAACATCCCCCTGGCGCAAGCCTTCCTCACCGATTTCATCGCTACCGAAGAAGTCATGTTGGCCCTCTACGAAGCCGAACCCCGCGCGCCTGCTTTCTTGCCCGCTCTCGCCAAAGTTGATGATCCTGATCTGAAAGCCATCGGCGAAGCTGGTAAAGACGCTCAACCCATGCCCGCTATCCCAGAAATGGGTAAGGTTTGGGGTGACTGGGGCAACGCTTTGAGTTTCATCTTCACTGGCGAAAAGACCCCTGAAGAAGCCTACAAATTTGCTCAGGAAGCCATTGTTGCCGCTATCTCCACCAATACTGAAGGCATGGTAAACCTACCCGGTTCATGGCAAAAAGCCGCTGGCTTTGCCTGTGAATGGGATCCTGCCTGTGCTGATACCGTCATGACCCTTGGCGACGACGGTTTGTACACCGCCACCTTCACCATCCCCGCTGGTGACTACGAAGTCAAAGTTGCTCTGGACGGTGGTTGGGATACCAACTACGGCGTAGACGGTGTGGCTGGTGGCGATAACATCACCTTTACAGTCCCCGCTGACGGCGACGTAACCTTTAAATGGGACCCCAACACTTTCTTGCTCGAAATTGTTCTTCCCTAAGCTCTAAAGTTAATAAAGGCGACCAGTTGGATTAACTGGTCGCCTTTTTATAAAACCCCGAAAGGAGGCTTATAAGATGAATAAACCCAGCCCGAGCGTTGGTAAATTCGCCAATACAACAATAAAGTCTATCGGTCAATGGTTTGGCATTGCGGTAGTCATCGTGATAGACCTTGTTATGGCCTTTTTTGCTTTCAGGCTTTTTCAAATGGGCTACGTCCCTTTGGGCATTATTTTTGTGCTCATCATCGCCATCATCAGCTTTTCCTTTTTTGTGCCGAAAGCGCATATGTTTAAGTGGATGGCGTTTGGGCTGGCAGCCTGGCTTCTGTTTTCCATTTTTCCTATTTTTTATACCGTCTATAATGGCTTTACTAACTATGGCGATGGTCACCTGATCAGCAAAGAGCAAGCCATAAAGCAAATTGAATCTGAGACCTATTTGCCAGCAGACAGTCGCACCTTAGTAAGCTGGATTGCCTACAAGGGCTCTGATAATGACTATTTGCTGTGGGTCAAAGATGATGCTGGTGAGACGAAGATGGCACGCATGCTAAAAAGCCACGAAGAACCCAAACTTTTCGATGTCGTAACCGGCGAGAATGGTATCGGCGAGATTGATGCCAGCGGCGCGCCAGTAAACATTGAAGGCTACGAACGCTTAAGTGGTATCGCCGCTTCGACAGATGTCAACCTGACCAAATACCGCTTCGGCAACGAAGATTCGCCCATTTTCATCCGTCCTGATCTTACCGTGGGGCAATTCCTTCAATTGTATGTCTATGACCCTGCTACAAACACCTTCACCAGTCAGAAAACCGGCATGGTATATAAAGACGACAAAGGCACCTGGATTAGCAGCACAAATCAGAAACTTATTCCTGGTTATACCGCGGGAGTAGGTTTTGATAACTTTGTGCAGTTCGTAAACAGTCCCGGTATGCGTGGGCCATTGGCAACCATTGTGGCATGGAACTTTGCTTTTGCCACACTCTGTCTGCTTACAACCTTTGCTCTTGGCTTATTGATATCCATCATCTACAACGGGCCAAAAATTAAAGGTAAAAAGATTTTACGAAGTTTGCTCATCATCCCTTACACTATCCCAAGCCTGATTACGATCCTCATTTGGCGTGCCATGTTCAACCAAGAAATGGGCATTATCAACAAAGTCTTGCTTGAAGTCTTCAACATCGCGCCAAAGTGGTACACCAACCCCTGGTTGGCACGTACTGCCTTGCTTATCGTGAACCTCTGGCTGGGGTATCCGTACTGGATGTTGGTGACCAGTGGCGCTTTGCAAGGTATCCCAACTGACATTTATGAAGCCGCTCAAATCGATGGTGCCAACGGCTGGCAACGTTTCACAAAAATTACCTTGCCTCTGTTGCTGGTAAGTGTGGGACCCTTGATGATTGCTTCGTTCATTTTCAACTTTAACAACTTCAATCTGATTTACGCCTTCATTGGGGGTGGCCCACCCATCCCAACGGCGACAACCGCGGCAGGATACACTGATATCATCATCAGCTACGTTTACAACCTGGCCTTTGCCAGCGGACGTGGCGCGCAATATGGTTATGCTTCAGCTATATCGCTGGTCTTGTTTGTCCTGATCGCCTTTATGTCGCTTATCCAATTCCGCTTTACAAATATGTGGGAGGAAACCGGTGAAAACGTCTAAAAAATATATGTCCGTAAAAACTATGGGAATTATCGGCACTATTTTGCGCACTGTATTGGCAATTGTGTTGGTAACCTTTAGTATCTTCCCAGTACTGTGGATTGTTTCCGCGGCGATCAACCCCGTAAACAACCTGGCAAACCAACAGCTCATCCCAGCCAATGCCAACTTTGATAACTTCACCAAGCTGGTAAATAACCCGATTTTCCCCTTCTTTACCTGGATGAAAAACTCCTTGTTCGTCTCGCTTGTCTCCACAGTGCTTACGGTATCGCTCACCACTTTGGCAGCCTACGCATTCTCACGCTTCCGATTCAAAGGGCGCCAGGGTTTGCTTAAGTCCATTTTGCTGGTACAGAGCTTCCCCAACCTCTTAGCCATCGTCGCGCTTTACAGCATCATCAACCAAATGGGCGATTTGCCCCTGATCGGTAAACAATTGGGCTTGAACACCCATTGGGGCTTGATTCTGGTCTATATGGGTGGCGCGATGGGCATGAATATTTGGCTGATGAAGGGCTATATGGACACCGTTCCACGCGATATTGACGAATCAGCAAAGGTCGATGGCGCAACCGACTGGCAAATCTTCTGGCACCTTATCCTGCCGCTCTTGAGACCTATTTTGGTCGTGATTGGTATTCTGAGTTTCATTGGAACCTATGGCGAGTTCTTGTTAGCGCGCACCTTCCTGACCACCAGTGATAAACAAACCGTGATGGTCGGGCTGCAGATTTTTACCGCTGGCCAATATACCAAAAACTGGGGTGTCTTTGCCGCTGGCGCGCTCATTGCCGCCCTGCCAGTAATGATCATTTACCTGGTTTTGCAAGACCAAATTGTGGGTGGCTTAACGGCTGGTTCAGTGAAGGGATAGTTTTTAGAGATTCTTTTACTGTCTGTTAAGTATTGATGATAACCAGCCCTGAAGATACACGGGCTGGTTTTTTGTCTACGCGCATTTTACCCACATCGCGCGAAAATACCTGGCATTCAAATTGCACCCTATCTATTGCACCTTCCGCAAATGGCTGAAGGTTTGGAGTGTTATGACACGAGCTTTTGGAATAGATATCAGCCGTTGGCAATCCGGCACGGATGGCAAGCGCGACATGGACTTCAACGCTGTAAAAAAGCACGAAGAGCCGGTTTCGTTTATTGCCGCGCGCGCTGGCATCGGCAGCGATTATATTGATCCTCTTTTCCACCGTTACTGGAAAGAAATGAAGCGTATTAGGGTAGCACGCATTGCTTATCATGTGCTTTATTTCACAGAAGACGCACAAAAACAAATGGACGCGTTCTTCAAAATCCTGCGCTTTAAAACAGACTGGGCGCATGATCGGCTGACCCTTTGTCTCTTGGTAGAGGATGGCGTTGATCGAAAGACGGTTACGGAAATCACCTCCGAAAGCATCGCCCTTTGTCAAAAACGAACCGGAAGACTGCCCATCGTCTATTCAAAACCCAATTGGGTCAACACCTATCTTGATATCGCCGCCTTGCCAGCCCTGGATTGGTGGATTGCGGATTGTCTCCCAGCCCAGCCTCACCCGGAATACACGCCGGAACATCCCGGGCCACCCCGCTTGCCGCAAGGCATAAGCAATTACCTCATCCACCAAACGACAGAAAAGGGACAAAGCATCGGCGCGGGTAGTTACTATATGAGCTATAACCGCTGGAATGGCGACAAAAATGCCGTGACGGCTTATTTTGGCAAATCCTCAAACATTGTGCAAGGTGGGAAGTCTGAAAAGCCTGAAAGGCTTACGCAAAACCAAGGGCTGTTTCAAGCCCAGTGCATGGTCCTAACCCTCCCAACGCGCACTGGACCCGCCAACACAGAGCCGGTCATTGGCAGATTGCGTTTGGGTGAAGTGGTGACGGTGTATGAAGAAAAAGATGGATGGTTCCGTCTGCACGAGAAAGACTCGATCTGGGTGCAAGGAAAACCAAGTTTAATGCGCCGTATGGCTCAGCGTGGCGCCAAAATCAGTCCTTTGTTTGCAGCGCGGGTGATTGTACCTGCCCAGTACATCCGTGTTGGGCCAGGCAAGGAACACCAGGTCGTTGGTAATCTTGTCATGAATCAGCTCGTTGAAGTGTTTGAAGAACGCGATGGCTGGTTCCGCATCGCTCCTGGCGCGGAAGTCTGGGTGCATGGTGGCGCGCAATATCTACGAAGAGTTCAATAATCAATCTGCTCTTTTCAACCCGCTAAATGAGGTTAGACAAACATCTTCATATCTTTTCGTGCTAATATGACTACTTTTAATGTGTCTTTTCGTGATATTTCAGCTTTTATTAACTTGTCTTTTCGTGATTCGATGTTAGAATTTAGCTGAGGTATACAATGCTAAAACGTAAAGCTTATCAAAAACTATTGGATTGGAAAAACCAATCTGCTGGTAAAACAGCTTTGCTCATCAATGGCGCCAGGCGGGTTGGCAAGAGCTATCTATGTCAACAATTCGCTGAGAATGAGTACACATCGCATATCATCATAGATTTCGCGAATGTTCCACCCGAAATACCCGATCTTATCATCAATGAAAGCTACAATCTCGATTTATTCTTCATCAAACTATCCGCGCTATATGCCACCCAACTGTACGAAAGAGAAAGCGTCATCATCTTTGATGAAATTCAACTGTTTCCACGTGCCAGGCAACTTATCAAGTATCTTGTAGCTGATGGGCGATACGACTATATCGAAACAGGCTCATTGCTTTCCATAAGAAGGAATGTGGAAAATATTGTCATTCCGTCCGAAGAAAAACAACTGGACTTACATCCGCTCGACTTTGAAGAATTCCTTTGGGCGCTGGGTGACACAAGTACCTTTCCCCTGCTACACAAGGTTCTTGAGCAAAAAATATCCTTAGGTGCCACACTCCACCGAAAAATCATGAATGACTTCAGACAATATATGCTTGTTGGTGGAATGCCACAATCTGTGATGGCATACCTGGATAAAAAAGATTTCAAAACTGTCGATGAGGTCAAAAGAAGTATCTTAGCCTTATATCGGAATGATATTGCCAAATTCGCCGGTTCAAATCAATACAAAGTGCTCTCCATCTTTGATGAGATTCCCAGCCAACTAAGCAAACAAGAAAAGAAATTCAACTTATCTTCCATCTCCAAATCAGCGCGGTTGAGAGCTTATGAAGAAGCGTTCATGTGGCTTGAAGACGCTATGATTACGAACACTGCTTTTAATACACACGACCCCAATGTTGGGCTGGGACTGAGTGGTGATTTTTCAACCAGAAAAAGTTACATGGCGGATACCGGATTGTTAGTCACCCACACCTTTTATGACAATAGTTTTTCGGATAATGAGCTATACAAGTCCCTTTTATTTGATAAGGTAAACATAAACGAGGGCATGTTGATGGAAAATATCGTTGCCCAGACATTAAAGACCAATGGACATAAGCTGTTTTTCTATTCCCGCCATGACAAGGAAAACCGTACCAATCATATGGAAATCGATTTTTTACTTTCCAATAACCAAAAAATAGATGTTATCGAGGTAAAATCAGCAGGTTATCGCAAGCATAGTTCGTTGGATAAATTCAACCAAAAGTTCAAAAACAGAATTGGCCAGCCAATGATCTTGTATCAAAAGGATTTAATGATAAAAGACGATATTTTACATCTTCCCCTTTATATGACGACATTGTTGTAGCCAAAGCCATTTTTCCCCTTGGTCATGTTTTTTAAATTCCCCAACTCCGGATAAAAAAAGTGCCGCTTGCGCAGCACTTTTCTCTCGACTTTTCTGTTTAGAAATTTTTAATCAGGCTCGCCAACGCCAGGACGATGAAAGCAGCGATCATGAGAATTTCACCGATGGGTAAAGAAGGAATTAATTTCAACAAGGGTTGAACAAATGTGAAAAGGATTCCGATGACAAACAGAATAACTGCAATAAAGAAAGCAAGTTTGGTAGGGGCATTAAGTTTCATTTTTTCTCCTAAAAATGGTGGCTTTTATAAGCCTGATTGTGATGACTCTATTTTAACATAATCGATTACATATTCGATAAACCTATGTAAAACTTACGCAAGAATTCGTCGCTTCTATTTGAACATCATTTCACCTGTCAATTCCAGATACCATCGTTAAAAAAGCCCAGGCATCTACCCGGGCTTTTGAACCTAAATAACGTTCAAACTAATACGATGGGTTAGAGTGCGAAATCTCAATATCCTTCACGCAAATATACTTCGGTATCACCAAAGCCTCCGGATTGCGCTGGCCATAGCTGCTGGAAACGTTATAAACCGTCTCTTTCGCGCTCATCCATTCCACACGCTCTCCAAACATATCCGTGAATTTTTGGGTCAGCCGCACGTTGTATGGCACCTGCACGGTGCCATCCGCCTTCAGATACAAGGCGCCAAAACGCGATGAACCGGTAAAGATTCCCGCGCTGGGATTGACCATGTTCATGTAGTGGATATAGGGAATATAGAGAATATCCTCATCACGCGGCATTTCAATCAGTTCTTTCAAATTTGCCACAGGCTTATCGCCCACACTCATCACCAGACTGTAATGTGGTACACTATGGCCGGTTGGTTGCTCGCCATACTCATCCGCCGCGTCTTGTCCCCATGCAAAGCCCTTAAACACACCGTCCTCCACAAAACTGAAGGGCTGGCGCATGAAACCATTCGCGTCCGCCATCTGGCAGAACACTTCTGTCCGGTTGGGGTCATCAATGAGACTGAGTTTCGGGGAGAAAATCAGCTTGCCGATATCTTCCGGCGACAGGAAAGAATAGCCCATCTTAACCATGGCGCCGTTCATGGCATAGCCAACTGCCATATTCATCACTTCACCCACAGCGGCGGGTCCGAAGACCACTTTATATTTACCCACTGGCAATTGCACCGCTTCAGCTTCTTTGTAATACTTCACCAACAGAGCTAATTGCTCGTGCATAGCTTGCGGGTCAAGGTCGCGTTTACGCTGAGCGCTTTGTTCGGCGTTGACTTCCCATTTGAGACTCAAAGAACTCAACACAACCAGAATTTGCGCGTCCGTGCTCGCGAAATATTGCACATGGTCGGTTTCGGTGCTAACCTGCGCGTTAATCGTTGTACCATCCGCGAAATTACCGGAGAGTTTAATATCATCGCTTTCCAAATCCCCCGCGGCAGTGTTGAAATAGGCCAGGCGTTCGGCGTTGCTCAACTTAGCTAAATTGGAACAATAAGCGCGTTCATCACAAACATCCTGATGGTATACCGGGAAGGTAGGATCATAGTTCAAAGGCGCGGCATGCTTGACCATCTCGCCCACAGTATCAATCGCGTTTTTAATGCTTTCGAGGTCGTTGGGGTCGGCAATCATCTGGAATTCCGCGCGTTTTCTGCCATCATAAGCGACAAGTTCAAGACGAGTCAGACGCTCGTTGGTGTTGAGCGATATCGCCGAGTTGGCAAAGCGCATCAGGTAGCTGTCTTCCTGGTGATAATCAATCGCCAAACGGATGCCTTTGGAAACAGCATAGTCGCGTAAAGTTTTCAGTAGTTCAATTACTTTGCTTTTCATCTTAATCTCCTACGGTAACATCATCAAATTTGCAAATCGGCACGCCATGACCAAGCTCCATAATCTGACTGGGCTGGCCTTTGCCACAGTTATCCACGTAATGCAGATGCCAGGTGCTTTCGTCACCTACCGCGCTGAGCGAATTGTAGAACGGCACCGTCTCGCCACGATAAGTCGGGTTTTTGACAACATGGGTGCGCTTGCCATCCTCAACCAACCATCCGATGTGGTTGGCGAAGTGGAATTGTTCGCGGTTAGAACCAATTGACCAGCTTTTATCACCATCCAGGATGATACCGCGTTCGGTATTGGCGATGATGTCTTCCAAATTACCGTCTGTGCCAGGGTCGACGTTGATATTGGTCATGCGTTCAATGGGCACGCGGTAGAAAGCACTGGCACGGTTGGCACCACTTGAGCCTTCAAAGATGATTTTCCGCGCCGTAGCGTTGGCTTCTTCCACCATTTGGCGACCCGTGATCGCGCCAACCAGAATACCCTTGTCAATAAGCAAATTGTCCTGGGCGGGAACACCGTCATCGTCATAGCCGAAACTACCGGGTGTGTTTGGTTCAGTGGCATTGGCGCGCACGGTCAGTTTTTCAGAACCGTAACGCAGATGGCCAAAATCTTCGAGGCGAACAAAAGACCCACCAGCAAAAGAGAGCTCATAGCCCAAAATGCGGTCGAGTTCCAGGGGATGTCCGATCGTCTCATGAACCTGCAGGAACATGATATCGGGCATGAGGATAACGCTCATTTTACCCTTGGGGCAGTTCGGAGCAACAAGGACTTCGTTAAGCTCTTTGACAACACGATCAGCATTGCCAAAGAAATCCGCTGCCTCAATCGATTCCCAGCCACGGGTCATGCCTGTGCGCCCCGGAGCATAGCCACGAGACTGCATGCCACCATCTTTGTCCAAGCCCATCACCTGAATTTGCGGATAGACGTCGATGATGTTCTTTTCAATTTCAGAACCTTCAGAATCAATATAGATTTGTTGACGTTTGCTGAATCTCAAAACCGCAACACGTTGCAACACGCCCGGTTGATCCAGGGCCTGGTCAAGTCTTCGGAGAAAATCCACCTTGTCGCCCAAGGGAACTTCAAAGGGGTCGATTTTATTGGGGCTGGTGAAGCTATCCTGAATAGCATCTTTTTCTGCCAACCGAATGGGGAAAGTGACGCGCTCAGAAGCAACTTTAGCATTATCAAGCGCTTTATCAAAAAGCGTGTCGAGGTCCGCCAGGTCAGAAGCGGCAGAAAAACCCCACGCGCCTTTGTAAAGCACGCGAACACCCGCACCTGATTCCGAACTGGCACCAAGCGCTTTCAGGTTGCCATTGTGCATAACAAGAATATTATGATTTTCATTGGGATACCAGCGCACATCGGCGTAGGTCACGCCTTTGGCTTTGAGCTGGCTGATCTGTTGTTTAAGTTTTTGTCGCATAAGCTAACTCCTTTTTGTGGATTATGTCGGTTATTTTTATTATAAGGTGGATTAGCCTGGAATGGGCTATTTTTGCATATTTAGACCATTGTCTTTTTAACGTCCCCGCGAGGTCACATTATGCTACCCTGTTCAAAAAACAATGTTTGAAGCCGAAAGAAATACAACCTAAGTCTGATTCATTGGTATTTCAGAAAGGACTATAATCAAAGAGGAACGAAAACGTCATGGCAAACGTCTTATTAAGTACGGTCAAAAACCGGTTTAGATCATGCCTATGAACAAAAGCGAAACAGTTATGACAAACGAAACAATAAAACAGGATGACACCAATAACCACTGGGCATGGGTGCCAGGTGTGCTATTTAAACCCCGCAGCACAACCCAAAAAATTGTCCGCCAGGAAAAAGCGGTTTGGCATATTCCATTAATCATCCTTTCCATTCTTAGCATATTGGTCATCATCGCTGCCGCGCCAATAAAACGCGAAAACGCCCAAATGGGCGCGAGTATGCCCGAAGATTCACAATGGTGGTCCGAGGAGCAAATTGCCAAATATCAGGAAGCGCAACAGAACATGACCTCTGGCACATTCATGTATCTCTTTCCAGCCATCAGCAAACTGATTGGAATTTGGTTCAACTGGCTTGTTTTTAGCAGTGTTTTGTATCTTGCGCTGACCCTGGCAGGCAGCCGCGCGCCACGACTCAAATCAAGCAATTTAGTCGCGTGGGCAATGCTTCCGCTGGCTTTGCGTCATATTGTGGAACTTATCCTCATTTTTAGTCGCAGACAGCTCCCCAGTGGTACCGCACTCGCCTCTCTTATTGGCGAAACAAAATCAATGGGTTTAAGCCTGGTCAAAGGCATGTTGGGGCAAATTGATGCCTACTGGCTTTGGTTTGTCATTATTTTATTCATTGGTGGCGTGTATTTAGCTGGTATTAAACGTTCAAAAGCCCTCTGGGTAGTCGCGCTGGTTATCTTAATTATGCTTGTCATCCAAGGCGTGCCAACGATGATTTCACAATATCTTAATAGCCTGTCTGGCAGCGGCTTTAATATGTATTTTTAGAGGCATGATGAGCGAAAACGCATTCATTCAGGTAAGCGATTTATATAAAATATACAAAATGGGCAATCAGGAAGTGCGTGCGCTGGATGGTGTCAGCCTGCAACTCAAGGAAGGCTCATTCAACGTCCTGATGGGCCCCTCTGGTTCAGGCAAAAGCACCCTGCTCTATCTCGTCGGCGGACTTGATTGGCCAACATCCGGGCATATCGTAGTGGACGGAGAGCGGATTGACCAAATGGACGAAAACCAGCTCGCCCAGTACCGGCGCGAAAAGCTCGGTTTTATCTTTCAAAGTTTCAACTTGATCACCAGCATGACAGCCGTGGCAAACGTTGCCTTTCCGCTTCGCTTTAGCGGTATCAAAAAAACCGAACGCACCAAACGCGCGCTCGACTTACTGCAAAGGATGAGCCTTAGCGAACGTGTCCATCACAAACCCACCGAACTCTCCGGTGGGCAACAACAACGCGTGGCTGTTTCGCGCGCGCTGGTTAACAACCCCAACGTGATTCTCGCTGATGAACCCACCGGCAACCTGGATACCACCAGCGGTACCATCATTATGGATTTACTCAAAGATCTTCGCAAAGAAGGCAAGACCATCCTGGTCGCTACGCATGACCCCCGCATGCTGCAATACGCGACAAATGCTATATTTCTGATAGATGGAAAAGAAGTCAGCGAAGAAAACTATCGAAAAATCATTCAACAACAAGGCTAAAGGTGAATATATGAAAAAATACCTAAAAATAACCCTAACGCTTCTTTTACTGATCGGCTTGGTAGCTGTTCCCGTCTTATTTGCTACCCAAACACAGCCCGCGCAGGCTTCAATATTGATGCAAGACCCCCCCGCGGATACCCCTGAACCGGGTATCTCTGTGCGTCCGCTCTTATACATTGTCGAATATTCAACAACTGATGATGGAAAAAAGAGCGTTTCACCCTGGGGCGAGTTCAATCTAAGCTTTGTCATTGGCAACAATGGCAAAAATGACGCCGCCACAGGACGAACAGCCCACGCCAGAAACATCGTGCTCACCTTTAGCAGCACAGTTTTTGACCCTTTGGATGGCAGCGTGAAAACCATTTACGAAATTGACGCGAACAATCAAGGCAACGAACACGTTACCCATCGCTTCAAGGTCAATGAAATGCAAGCCTAGATGTACTCAGGCACTATCGTAGCAAACGCGTCTTACAGCGACGATCAGGGCATGTCCTATCAGGATACATTCACCTTTACGATAACCATCAACCAGCAACCCGGCAGTGGCTCGGGTGCCACTTCCACCCCAACCGTAAAGCCTTTAAATCGTCCTCAGATGATTATTCATTCTTATGAAACCGATGTTACACCTCTGCAACCCGGGACGAATTTCAAACTAAAGATGACCGTATCAAACGCGGGCAATGCTGACGCCCGCGCGGTAAGTGTGGTTTTTGGTGGTGGCGCGAACGCCTCATCCATCAACCCTGAAGGCACGCCCGAAGCCCAGGGAATCAGCGGTGGCACGGGTGATATAAGCATTTTTGCCCCTCTTGGCAACAGTAACGTTGTTCTGCTTGGAGACATGGTGCAAGGCGCAACCATGACCCCAGAGCAAAGTTTTATCGTCAATGTCTCAGCAACTCCAGGTGCATATCCTTTCAAGATCTCATTTGTCTACACCGACCCGACTGGAAAACGACTGGTGGACGACGCGATTATCACGCTTTTGGTCCATACTGTCCCGCAACTGGATATCGCTTTTTACCGGCCTGTTGAAGGCTCAATATTTATGGACATGGGTGGGCAAATCCCCATCCAGATTACCAATCTGGGTAAAAAGGCCGTGGTTTTAGGAAATATCGTCGCCACATCAAAACAAGGCCAGCTGATGCAAAACTCCATGTTCCTCGGTTCCATCGAACCGGGTGGTTATCAAACCTTTGACCCGATGTTCATGCCCAGCCAACCCGGCCCCGCCACGATCGACTTAGCAATCAGCTACACCGATGACTTTAACCAGGTACAAAGTTACACAGCCAGCCTCGAAGTCATGGTCGAAGACGCCATGCCAACCCCGGAGCCTTTCCCGATGCTGGACGAATCCGGCAATCCTGTTTTGGATGAAAACGGCAACCCGGTCATGATTGACCCCATGGCGCCTTATCCTGACTCCGGTATGCAAACCGTTGAACAACCCAGCTTCTTCGCGCGCTTATGGAACGCGCTAAAAGCCTTCTTTGGCTTTGTTCCTAAGGCTGAGGATGGCATGATGCCTGGCACCGACTTCCCAATGGATGGCAATGGCGGTGGTGGCACCGGTGAGTTTATTGAGCCCGGTTTTGGTGGATAAAATTTTCTTATTACAGAAAAAGGAACATGATGCGTTTTTCTGACCTGATCAGTCTGATCATCGACAACCTCAGCCGGCGCAAAGGGCGGGTTATGCTCACCGCGATTGGTGTTGTAATTGGCACCGCGGCGGTGGTGACTTTGGTATCCCTTGGCGCGGGTTTGCAGGCATCGGCGACTTCCAACCTCTGGGGCATTAATGACCTTGCCAGTGTGCAGGTAAGCCCGGGCTATCCGGAATTTAAACCAGGCATGACATTCTCAGAGGATGACATTAAAAAAATTACCCCTGCCATCATTGACCAGTTCAAAGCCTTGCCGGGCGTAAAGCAAGTCGTCATAAAAGACTATTTGCGGGGCGGAGCTAACCTCAGTTATGACAAAATGGAAGGTTGGGGAAACTTCCAGGCTCTCAATGTTACCGATCTGAAAGAAATGGGGCTTGAAACCAGCCAGGGCACAACAGTAGCAGAAAAAGGACAGGTTATCCTTGGTTCTCAGTACAAGAATAACTTTTATGACCCAAATCCCAAACCAGGTGAAGAGCCCGCTCAGATCGACGATTTGTTCGGTAAAACGATCAACATCACGATCAGTAAGTGGGATAGTGAGGGAAACGAAACCAAACGCACAGTCAAATTGGAGGTGGTTGGCATTTTGAAGGAATCACGTTCTGAAGCCGACTGGAGTATGTACATGAATTATGACGAACTCAATCGCTGGAACGAATGGTTCGCTGGCAAACGCATTGACTACAGCAAAGAAGGCTATCAAAACGTCTCCGTGCGCGCGGAAAGCCCAGAAGTGGTTGTGGAACTTGCCAAGCAAATTACCGAGATGGGTTTTCAGGCTTATACCCCACAAGAAGCCGTGGAAGGCATTAACAGTTTCTTTGCCATTATGCAAATCGTCTTTGGTGGTGTGGGCGCGATTGCGCTTTTGGTTGCCGCGATTGGTATCGCCAACACCATGACCATGGCGATTTTGGAACGCACCCGCGAAATTGGCATCATGAAAGCCATCGGCGCTACAAATAATAATATTCTGGCTATCTTCCTGGGCGAAGCGGCTGGTATCGGTTTTTTGGGCGGTATCGGTGGCGTACTGTTGGGCTGGGCGATATGCGCGGTGGTTAACGCGCTGGGCAGCAGCTTGTTGGCTTCCGGCAGTGGGGGCACACAGCTAAACGCGGTCATGCCTGTGTGGCTGCCGATTTTTAGTATCGCTTTCGCCACAGTGGTCGGGCTGATTAGTGGCTTGTTCCCCTCGCTTAACGCCGCGACCATGGTGCCCGTTGACGCGCTGAAGTATGAGTAAATTATCCTTTGAGATAATCGTTTGAGATGATAATGTTAATCCTTTCGCTGAGGCGTCTTCGCCGAAGCTAAAGTAACAGATGAATCCACACGGCGGGATGCCGGCAAGAGTGTGTTAACACATGCCCTCGGTACTCACCGAAAGGTTGAAAAACCTTCCGCGGTCTGAAGACAGGGATGATGATAATGATAGTCCGTTCGCTGAGGCGTCTTCGCCGAAGTTAAAGCAACACAGGAATCCACATGGCAGGACACCGAAAGGCTAAAAAAACCTATTTAGTTGCACAAGCTTTATTCTTCCAAGGGGGTGCGGTATTTAACAAACAAACCTTCCGCGGTCAGGAGACCGGGAAGATTTTTTCACAAAAGCTTCGCAACTGGCCCATCGTGGCAGACCAGCCAGCCCGAAGGCAAGCCCAGGCGCCTACACAAGGTCTCATCCAACTCGCACGCCCCACACAAACCAAGCCCACAGCGCGTAAGTGCCTCGAAAGACAATTGCGCGGGTATCTTATGCTTTTGGCACAAATCCCACAACGCCATTAACATCCCTGTAGGGCCACAGGCGTACAGACAATCAGGTTTATTACTTTCAATTTGTTCAAGTACTGCAACCGTTACCAAGCCTTGGGTACCAAACGAGCCATCGTCTGTCGTCACATGAACCGTAGCGCCCAGCCTGTTCAGCTCATCAATCAGCATGAGATCCTTCGCTGATGCCGCGCCAAGACATGTGACCACCTGGTCACCACGTTTTAAGGCTTCATCAGCCAAATAGCTCAACGGTGCCGCGCCGTAGCCCCCACCCACCAGTAGATGTCTCTTGCCAGTGAGCGCGAAACCCTGACCGAGAGGCCCGTTAATCCACAGAGTGTCACTGAGTTTCAAAGCAGTAATCGCGCGCGAAACAGGACCCACCGCGCAAATCGTTAGCGCGAGTGGTGTAGCTGAGTGCAAACTAAAGGGTTTTTCGCCCACATCAGGCAACCACGCCATTACAAATTGTCCTGGAGTTGCCTCACTTAGGTCACCATCCAGCCACAAAGTTGTTGTTGTTTCATTTTCCTGAACTTTTTTGGTTATTTTAAAAGCCCGCATCAGACCTTGATTACACTGTGCCATTCGCCCTCCGATGAACCAATCCGCGCATGGATTCCAAATCCTGATAGCCTTGCGAAAGCATAAAAGCTTGCAATTCCGCGTTTATCTTACCAAATACCGCTGTGCCACCATCCACAAGGGCTGAGCCCACACCCACCAAAGTCGCGCCGGCCATAATCATCTCAGCTGCGTCAATCCCGGAAGAAATGCCACCCGTGCCAATGATGGGCACATCCACCGCCTGGGAGATTTCCCAAACCGCGCGTAAAGCGACCGGTTTAATGGCGGGGCCACTCAAACCGCCAGTCGTGTTTTTGAGAATAGGCCTTGCGGCGTAGGCGTCAATAAGCATACCAGGCACGGTGTTGATCGCGGTAATAGCATCGGCGCCTTCCGCGACCACCGCGCGGGCAATCTCCGCCAGGTTATAAACATTGGGCGCCAGTTTGACGCTAATGGGACATTTCACCGTCCGGCGCACCTCGCGCGTGACCTCAGCAGCACTTTTGGCAGTCGCTGAGAATGGCGTGCCAAAATCAGAAGCCACATTAGGACATGAAATATTGACTTCAATCAAATCCGGCTCCGCCTCGGCGATCACACGTGCAACTTCGCCAAAATTCTCAAGCCTTGGCGCGAAAATGGAGGCGAACAGGGGCACACCCATGGGTTTAAGCCGTTTTTTAGTCTCGATTAGGATAGGAAGTTCAGCGTGACATCCCGGATTGGTAAGACCGATAGCGTTAATCACCCCACCCTGCCAGGCCAGAGCAACCGGGTTGGCATGACCATCGCGGGCTTCGGTACCCGCACTTTTGCTGGTAACAGCGCCTACGCCTTCGCGCGCGCAGCGTTCCATCACCGCTGGGCTGGTGCCCAGAACACCCGAGGCAAGTACCAAGGGGTTTTTGAGTTTAATCCCTAAAAAGTCAAGTGCCAGATTAGCCATGGCTAAGATAATCCTTCACAATGGTATATTGTTCTTTATCAATCTTCTTTGTCGCAAATAAATGCTCCAAAATGTCGCTGAACTTGAGAGCCGGGTGGGCGATGATACCAGCCTCAGCCAGTTTTTCCATGCCACCTTGCTCACGGTCAACCAATACGATGGCGTGTTCCACCTTGAGACCAAGTGAACGCAGGCTCTCAACCGCGGTAATCAGGCTGCCACCGCTGGTAATCACATCTTCAATAACCGTCACTGACTGGCCAGCTTCAAAAACACCTTCCACAAGTTGACCGGTACCATGCGTTTTGACTTCTTTGCGCGGATAAATCATCGGCATACCAGCCTGGCTTGCCAATACGGATGCGATTGGCAGCGCGGCATAAGGCACGCCAGCAATCAAATCACAGGGTGTATGCTGCAGTTGCTCAGCATAAGCCTCAACTGCCAGTTTCATCAACCAGGGAAAGCTCACCAAGCGGCGCAGATCCAGATAAACGGGCGATTCTTTGCCACTCGCCAGGGTAAATTCACCAAATTTAACACTTCCTGTGTCATAAAGACCCTCAATCAGTTCGGCGTAACGCGAGACTTTGGCTTGATCCAAAAGCTTAATCTGAACATCAATTCTTATGCGATTGATCTCATCACGTAAGGCTTCAGCGGCAGCTTTGGGATCCTCCGCGTTCATCACCGAGCGCGAAACGGGCACGATCATCCCTAATCCATCCGCGCGTAAGCCATTTTCGAGCGCAAGGCGCAAATTGCCACCTTGAGCGCCCACACCGGGAGCCAAAATCCAGGCATCCGGGCAGAGGCCGCGCACGCTTTTGAGCGCTTCAGGTTGGGTGGCTCCAATCACGAGCCCCACCTGCTCAGCTGTGCCCCAATGTTGCGATTGCTTGGCAACATGCTCAAAAAGTGCAGGGATGCCATGTTGCTGAATTTCCTTCGCGCTGGGATTGGACGTTTGGCAAAGCACAAACACGGCTTTATCGGCGCGATCGGTAAAGGGTTTTACGGCATCGTAACCCAAATAGGGTGAAAGCGTCACAGCGTCCGCACCGTAGACATCAAAGCAAGCCCTCGCGTAAGCCTCAGCGGTAGAGCCAATATCGCCACGTTTGGCATCAAGGAGAACGGGAATATCCGCGGGGATGAGTTCCTGGCAAATGGTCTGCAGTGCTTCGAGCCCTTCCAGTCCAAATTGCTCAAAAAAGGCTATGTTGGGTTTGTAACAACAAACCAGGTCCTTCGTCTGCGAGATAATATCCCCTGCCCAGATCAAAAGTTTTTCCTGAACACTATCGCCTTCGGGCAGGTTTTTCTCGTTAGGGTCCAGCCCCACACAGAGTAAAGATTGGTTTTTCTCAATGATTTGGTTAAGTTTTTTAATAAAGCTCATTTCATCTCCTGTCTAATGGCTTGTGTGTTCCGGCGTTTGATTCAAACGCTTGCTATGAGATTATCAGTTTAAGTTATTGCTTATGCTTGTCCTAAAACCGCGGCGAGCAGTGCCATTCGGATATAAAGCCCGTTTTGTACCTGCCTGAAATAGGCGGCGCGGGGATCTTTATCTACCCGATAGTCAAGCTCGTTGACACGCGGTAAGGGATGCATAACAATCATCTTTTCTTTGGCTTTTTTGAGCAGGTCTTCATCAACCACAAAGAAATTTTTAACCTCTTCATATTGGGTGATATCCGGGAAACGCTCTTTTTGGATGCGCGTCACATAAAGGACATCCGCGGTCTCAATAACATCTTCAATTTTATGCGATTCACGCACATCCATGCCCTTGTCGATGAGCATATTCATCAGTTCCATGGGCAGACGCAGAGTTTCCGGCGAAACATAGCGCAAGGAAACATCATACTGGCTCAAAAGTTGGGTCAGCGAGTGCACCGTGCGACCATAGCGCAGGTCGCCAACCATGGCAACGCGCAATCCGTCAATGCAACCCAATTCGTTTTTGATGGTAAACAGGTCGAGCAAAGCCTGGGTAGGATGCTCGCCGGCGCCATCGCCTGCATTGATGATGGGCACATTGACGTGTTTGGCAGCCATCGCGCTGGAGCCAATTTGAGGATGGCGCAAAACGATAACATCACAATACTGCTCAAGCGTAATCATGCTGTCAATAAGGCTTTCGCCTTTGGAAACGGAAGAGTATTGAATACCCTCGGTGATGGGAATTACCTTACCGCCAAGGCGTTCCATCGCGGCGATGAATGAAGATGAAGTACGGGTTGAAGGCTCATAGAATACACAAGCCAGGGTGTAGCCTTTGAGCAGGTCGCAGGTGCCCCATTTTTCGGCCATTTCCATCATTTCACCAGCGCGTTTAAAGATGTAGTTTAGATCATCTTTGCTGAATTGTGAAACGCTGAGAATGTCCTTATGGTAAAAGCCATTAGTGAAACGGGGTTTGCGTTCAAATTGTTCCAAATTGAAGATGGGATTGAGATCTTGCTCGGTCATAAATACTCCTGTTTAGTCCTTTTTTGGATAGTGAATAATGCCATTTTTATAAACTTCCTTGCCACGCAAGACCACACGGCGAACCGCGCCAATCATGCGCATGCCTTGGAAAGGTGACCAACCGCACTTGGTATAAAGAGGATGGTCTGGAAAGATATATTTTGCGGTCTCATCCACTTCGACCCAGGTTTCAGGCTGATCAGGCAAGTTGAAAAGGCGTTTTGGGTTGTCGTGGAGGAGTTTGATAAGAGTCTCAAGACTCAAACGATTTTCAGCCACAGCATTGAGCATGAGTGGCAAAGTGGATTCAAGCCCTGGTATACCAGGCGGTATAGGGCGTTTTTGTCCTTCTTCAAGGGGTTTTTCAGCGGTGAGGAAGGCTTTTTGACTTTCAAAACCCTCCTTTTCGAATTTGGCATGTGGGGCATGGTCTGAGGCGATGACCTCAATCGTTGTGCCCAAGTGTTGCCAAAGGGCGTCCTGGTCCTGCTGGCTTTGCAAACGTGGGCGCATATCGCCATAAGCGCCAAGCCGTTTGGCATCAGCTTCGGTCAAGAAGAGATGGTGGGCGGTGACTTCGGCGGTCACGTTGATGCCCCTATCTTGCGCTTTGGCGACCATTTCGACCTCTTCTTTTCGCGCGATGTGACAGATATGGATGTGCTTTTGGTAGCGCTCAGCCAGTTCTATGCCAGCCCGCACCGAATCCAACTCGGCATGCAGGCAAATGGGCTTGCTGGCAGGCCAAAGTTCGAAGCATTTTTCGATGGCGGTTGGATCCTGCAAACGCAAAGGCCCAAATGTGGCATCCAGATAGAGTTTGAGCCCAACAGCATGTCGGGCAAGTTCAGGCAGTTGGTCCGAATGCGCTTCGGAACCGCCCGCGAAGTGACGCACATCACAAAGTGCTTGGGATTCAGCCTGCGTTTGGGTATTTTGCCAGTTTTCGAAAGTGACCAGAGGGGGATTGGTATTGGGCATCGCCAGAAGGCTTGTAAAACCACCAGCGAGGGCAGCACTGCTGCCAGAAATGAAGTCTTCTTTATGCTCGCCACCAGGCACGCGCAAGTGCACATGGGCGTCGATCAGTCCGGGCAAGATCAACATCGTTCAGCTCCTCGCTTACAAATTAAACCTATTAAGTATAATCCTGTTTTGTCAATTCCGTCAACGGTTTTTGGGATTTTTCTTGGAAAGGGCTGGTACTCGGAAGCTGCTAAATAAAACGAGAAAACAAAGCATGGTATACTCAGTAAATGTATCTAAGTTAAGCTTATTATTCATCGAGAGCATATTAATTCCAATGCAAAAAAAACGATTTCCATATAATTCCCTTGTTGTCCTTATGTGTTTTTTGATGAGTATTATTCTCGCGTCATGTCTCAGTAAAACAAATTTGACCATGCAGACAAATATACCCAAAGAAATAAATATTGAGAGTAATTCTGATAGTATTCTTCCACTGAATCAACCGTTAGATGTTCAATCTGAAAAGTATAATCTGAGTGGAACGATTATTTTCAGCGCAGCTTCTCGAACAAACACCCAAAACAATGAGTTGTTTTTAACAAACCCTGAAGGACTGGTTTTCTCAAAGCTTCTTGGTAGTTATTATGGACAAATAGCTCTCGATCACTCTGGACGCTTGATAGCAACCCGTTGTGGTTATCAAGATGATTACCTATGTATTTTAGACCTTTCTCAAACAATTAATTACTCTATATTTCCTTTACCTACGCCATCCATTGAATTAGACCCAAAAATAAAAGAACTAAAGTTACCAGCTTCTTGCCAATGGAATGAAGATAGCCCGAGACAAGTAATATCTATTGAATGGACCAGAAATAATGATCTTGTGTTAGTTTGTTCGGGGCCTCAAGACGATGCTAATGAGGAAGTATGGGAAATATCCCTTGATGGCACTGAAAACATGTGGGAGAAAGACAGGTCAATAGGAATCACAAAAGTAATTCCTTCGCCAACCGAAGATACATATTTAGTAAATTCAGGATTTAAAAATAGTATTGTCGATGACAAGGGAAATATTATTTTTGATTTACCTGATGGCAAACTACCTGCTTGGTCCCCTGATGGAAACCGAATTGCCTTATTCGCATTCACTAATCCACCGAGGAATGGTTTAGCAATTTATGAATTAGAAACTAAGAATCATAATTGGATTTACAAACAACCTGAAAACAATAGTGTTAACAACCAAGAAGCGTTTATTTGTGGTTTTTGCGGAGGAAATGAATATGGCAGAATTTCTTGGTCTCCTGATGGAACGCAATTGGTGTTTTCTGCAAGCCATTTTGGTTCATGGGTTACAGCACTTTTTATTGCTGATTTATTATCCGGCAAAATTTCCTATTTAATTCCCAGCTTACAAATATTGGATAGACTAAGCTCACCTACATGGAGTGCCATTGATTATCAATAGTCAAAAGAATATTAGATCAATTTTGTAACAAACAACATATGGACTGATTCAACTGGTTAGTGCTACTAACCGGATGAACAAATTCTTGTCTAAATTTTAAATAGTGATCAACTGTTTACACCAAATATGACCATTTCAGAAGACAAGCCGAATTTTATCAGTTCTTTATACGTTTCTGCGTCCCATGGCTTTATAATAAAGGCATTATTCACAGCCAAGGAGCAGTGCTATGGAACCCGAAACATCCAACGAACAAGCAAGCCAGGTCCCCGAAACAAAACCAGCCGAAACCAAAGACAGCCGCTGGAAGACCTTCAACTACTCAGTGGGCATGTTTGGCACATCCATCCCTATTAATTTGCTCAAAACATACGCTTTCGCCTATTATGTCGACACGCTGGGGGTGACCGCGGCACAGTGGGGCTTGATTATGCTCATTTACGCCTTCATCGATGCCGCAGATAATCCCATCTATGGCTATCTCTCAGACCGCACGCGCACGCGTTGGGGGCGGCGCCGTCCCTGGCTGGTTATCGGAACGCCACTTTTGGTCTTATGTTTGGTGCTCTTCTTTTCGCCAGCTGCCTGGCTGAATGCCAATCAGCTCTTTATCTATGCCATGCTTTTTTACATCCTCACCGGCACTTTAGACTCGGTGATCAATGCCAATTATGGCGCGCTTTTCCCTGAACTTTTCAAAACCGACCTCAGCCGTGCTAAAGCCAACGCGTTGCGCCAGGCATTTCAGTTGGTAGCCATGATCATCAGCATCGCGCTGACGCCGATCGTGGTGGATGCATTGGGCTGGTCAACGACAGCGATCATCTACGGCATCCTGGGTGGCGCGGTCATCTTGTATATGACCTTCACCAGCCACGAGGAACATATCAGCATTGACGAAGCTAAACCCAAAATTTGGGACAGCGTAAAGACACTGTTTACCAACCGCAAGTTTTGGGTGGCTGGGGTCAGCAACGCTTTTTACAGCGCTGCCATGGCAATGGTGATGGCAGGTCTGCCCCTTTATGCCAAGTACAAGCTGGGCATCGGTGGCTGGAAACAAGCACTCCTGATGGGGCTGGTATTGGTGGTTGCAATCGCCTCGGTAGCCATTTGGGCAGCCTTCCTCAAACTTTACGACCTGGTGAAGGTTTGGCGCTGGGCTTTACTTTCACTCGCCATTTCGTTTGTGCCGCTGTACTTCGCGCAAGGTTACATCATGGCGCTCATATGCGCCTCGCTGGTCGGCTTTGGTTTTGCCGGGGTCATCACAACAATGGACCTGATCCACGCCCGGGTAATGGACGAAGACAAAGTCAAACACAATGTGCGCCGTGAAGGAATCATCAGCAACGCTTTGGGCTTCATGAACCGCCTCAACAGCTTGTTTACCGGCGGGGCGTTTTTATTGCTGAAGTCGCTGTATGGCTATGAATCAGGCGATGTGCCCGGCACACAGCCAGACCAGGTGGCATTATTTATTATCGCTATCTTCCCTCTGATTATGACCTTACTCAGCTATGCTTGCTCTTATTTGAGCGATTTTAAAGTTGTCAAAGGCGAGATAACAGAACAATCGCTATTGGACGCATAAGAAATAGATTAAAGGACAAAAAATGGCATTATTACAAATCAACCACAAATCAAGCGCGGTCAAGACCAATCTCGTGCTCAACATTTCTATACCTGATATCACCGCGGAAGATCCCCGACCCATACACGAACGCAAGGTGCTTTGGCTCTTGCATGGCCTCAGTGCCGATGGAAGCGCATGGATTCGCTATGGCAATGCTGACTGGGTATCGCGCCAGTTGGGGATCATCATCATCATGCCCAGTGGTGACCGCAGTTTTTACGCTGATATGGACAACGGACAGCATTACTTCAGCTATCTGACTGAAGAACTGCCGGAATGGATTGACGCGCGCTTTAAGTTCAACCTCGACCGCGATAACTCGCTCATCGCCGGGCTATCCATGGGTGGCTATGGCGCGTTTATGGCTGCTCTGCGCCGGCCTGATTTATATTGCGAAGCGGCGAGCTTTTCGGGGCTTTTGGCAATAGAAATGCTCCAATTGCCGGAACTGGCCAATCAAGACCCTGTTCTGATAAAAGAATTCGGCATGGTGTTTGGTGGACTGGATAAATTACCCGGTAGCATCTATGATCCCGCTTTCTTGCTTCAGGAAATGGCAAAAACACCCGAAAAATGCCCGCGTCTTTACGCTTCTATTGGTCTGAACGATGATCTTCTGCCCACCAACCGCCTTTTCGCGCAACGCGCCTCAGCATTGGGCTTACCGCTTACCTACATCGAAGATGAAGGCGAACATACCTGGCCCTTCTGGCATAAATATTTGCCCATCTGGCTGAACTTTGTTTTGGGTAACGCAGGAAAAGAAGGATAGCGACATGACGAAGACTGAAACCCGTGTTTTACATTTTCGACTTGAGCCAGATCAAAAGGGATTGTATTTAACCCTGCCTTTTGAGATGCCCGAAAATGTGGAGTGTTTGGAGCTCAGTTATCATTACCCCAAAAACACCAAAAATGTGGTTGACCTGGGTTTGCTAAACCCGCATGGCGAACAAGTGGGCGCTTCGGGCTCAAACAAGTTTGAAGTTTTTATCAGCGAAACAGACGCCACCCCTGGTTACATCCCCACCAGCCTGGATACCGGCACCTGGCAGATTATGGTCGGTGCATATAAAGTTGGCGCGGAGGGCATTGACCTCGAATACACGCTGCGTTTTATCTTCAAACAAGGTCGCTGGCTGATTGGTGACACCCACTGCCACACAAACGCATCCGATGGCATCCTCAGCCGCCAGGCCATTGCTGAACACGCCAGCAACCAGGGATTTGATTATCTGATTATCACCGACCACAACATGCCCTTAAGCCCTGAAGATACCCCCAAAGTACCCGGTCTGACAGTTATTCCTGGGGTTGAGCTGACCCTTTATGGCGGGCATGCCAACTTCTTGGGTTCTCACAAACCATACGATGGGCCGTTTTTCAGCAATGATTTAGCCGGTATCAAGGCGCGTTACGAAAGCGCCCGCGAACGTGGCGCGATGGTCGTCATCAACCACCCCATGGACGAGGACCTGCCCTTCACCTTTGACCTGCAAGCTTTGCCTTTTGACTTGATTGAGGTCTGGAATGGTCCTATGCGCCCTTCAAATTTGAAGGCGATAGGCCTGTGGCAGAAAATGCTGGAGAACGGGCGCAAGCTACCCGCCATCGCCGGCAGTGATTATCATCGCGATGAACTTGGCTTGGGTTTGGGCGTACCCGCCACTATTGTCTACGCGCAATCAGTTTCCCCAAAGGATATTCTCTCCGCCCTTCGCGCCGGAAGGTCCTATTTTGTTTACCAACCAAAATCAGCCCGGCTTGAAATGCGCTATGGAGAAGCAGGTATTGGCGACAGCCAGACCTGGGAGCCTGGACTAAATCTTGAGATAAAGATGAGCGGAGTCAAAGCGGGAGACCTTGTTAAACTGATTGGTTCTGATTTTACGCACGAATATCCAATTATTGAAGCTAAGGGCGATTTTGAAGCCTTTTTTACGCCCCAGAAGCCTGGTTTCATCCGCCTGGAGCTCTGGCAATCCTTGTATGGCATCTTACCGCCCATGCCTGTTTTAGTTTCTAATCCGATTTGGATGGATTAATCCTTTTATGACGAGGTCTGATTTACACTCACCCAATACGAATAGCAAAAGCGTTAAAAAGCGTTTCCCCAACGTCATCTTTCTGTTCTTGTGCGCCATCATCTGGGGCTTTGGCTTCATCGCGCAAAGACTGGGCAACCAGCATGTTGGCCCCTTCACCTTTAATGGCATTCGCTTCTTACTGGGCGCGCTTACTGTTTCGCCACTTTTACTCGTCGTGCGCCGAGCTGAAGAGAAAGAACAGCGTGCGGCAGGAATAAGCGCAAGTGAATCGCGGAAAAAAACATGCTCCACGCGTCGTGCCTGGTTTATCGGCAGTTTGTTCTGCGGACTGGCACTTTTTGCTGGCGCGAGTTTTCAGCAAATCGGATTAATCAGCACCGAAGCCGGAAAAGCCGGGTTCATCACCGCGCTGTATATCATCCTGGTACCGCTGATTGGGCTATTGCTGGGCAAGCGCGTTAGCTGGAACGTGTGGATTGGGCTGGTTCTGGCAGTCGGCGGTTTGTACCTGCTGATGGTCGAAGGCGATTTTAATGTTGCGACGAGTGACTTAATCATTTTAATTGGCGCGTTTTTATGGGCACTGCATATTTTGGCTGTTGACCATCATACTGAAAAAGTAGATGGCATTCGTCTGGCGTTCGGACAGTTTTTGGTGAGCGGTTTGTTATCTTTTTCTGTAGCATTAGCTCGCGAGCAGATAAGCTGGCTGGCGATAAAAGAAGCGCTACTGCCGCTCTTGTTTTCGGGCGTCATTGTCGCGGGAGTAGCTTTTACTTTTCAGGTTTTAGGCCAGCGTGGTACCAACCCTACCCTGGCAGCGCTCATCATGAGCCTCGAAGCTGTCTTCGCCGTTATCGGTGGCATTTTAGTATTGAACGAACGCATGAGCTCACGGGAATGGCTTGGCAGTGCCCTGATGCTCATCGCGCTTATCATCGCGCAGTTGAAGTTTAAAGAACAAAAAAACGCAAATCATACACCCATCACCCAGAACCCAAATATCTAAATTCGTTTTGTTCTTTTTTAATACTCTATTATCAAAATACAAGTCGACTTTGCTAATTATTAGCGTGTTAGAATAGAACGTATGTTTATAAAATGACAGTATAATGATAATAAAGACATGGAGCTAGATAATGATACAGTATTACTTTCAGAATGAGCAACTTGGTGTTATCAATGATGATATTTTATCTATCGGTGATAGCTTAAATAACACTTTCGATCTTATTGTGACATCTCCGCCTTATAATGTGGACATACAATATAATTCTCATGATGATGACCAAAGCTATGAAGAGTATAAAGAATTCTCTCGAAACTGGCTCAAGGTCTGCTATCGAGTCTTAAAAGATGATGGCAGGTTTTGTTTGAACGTTCCCCTGGATAAAAACAAAGGTGGACAGCAAAGCGTAGGTGCTGATTTTACTAACATCGCCAAATCTGTCGGCTTCAACTATCACAGCACAATTATTTGGAACGAAGGAAACATTTCAAGACGCACAGCATGGGGTTCGTGGATGAGTGCCAGTTCACCTTATGTTATCGCACCAGTAGAATTAATCATCGTATTGTACAAAAAGCAGTGGAAGAAGATAAACCGAGAGGGCACGTCTGATATCACCAAAGAAGAATTCATGACATGGACAAACGGCCTATGGGAATTCAATGGCGAAAGTAAAAAACGAATTGGCCACCCCGCTCCATTTCCATTGGAACTTCCTAAACGGTGTATAAAGCTGTTTAGCTATGTAGACGACAAAGTTTTTGACCCTTTCATGGGAAGTGGAACAACACTAATATCAGCAGCACAACACAAAAGATATGCAGTTGGTGTGGATTTGGATAAAGATTATTGTGACCTTGCAATTAATCGTATGAGAGATACATTAAACTGGGATCAGCCTGAATTAATTCCCAGCTTTTTATATGCAGAGAAATAATGAACATTAAAGAACTTGTAATAACTTATTTTAAACAACACCCAAATGTGGAGTTGTCCCATGCGCCTGTGGTTGATTGGGTGACCAAAGAATATCTCAAAACTCATCCTTCGCCACCCCGCGACCCATGGCGCGTCATTAGAAGTCTTTACCAAGAAGGTTTTCTGATTAAAATACGCAAAGGTGTCTATAAATACGATCCTGAACTTGAATATGATCGCGAATTAGAGGATTTCTCAACATCGCAAAGGGAAATCATTTTCGAACGAGATGGCTATAAGTGTGTCATTTGTGGACTTGGGCGTGCGGACGGATTAGAAATACACGCAGATCATATCATCCCCAAAGAACGAGGTGGTAAGGCCACAATAGAGAACGGACAAACACTTTGTTCAAAACACAATATTCAGAAGAAACATTACAAACAAACTGAGTCTGGTAAACGTATGTTTATCCGTCTATACGAACTATCTAAGCAAAATAATGATGAAGAAGTAAAGAGTTTTTGCGAACAAATCCTGGAAATTTACGAAGCCAACAATGTAAATGGTCATATTGTCTGGGAGAAATAAAAAACAATCAAGAGAATGATTTTTAGTCTTAAGCGAATCATTACAAATTCAAGCCTCGCAACTAATCAGCCCTTTTAGGGTTGATTAGTTTGATGTATCAGGCTATTATCAATTTTTCTTTACAATCTTGATGAGGAGAACAAACTAATGGGCATTCTTAGTAATGTGATGGGACATTACAACACCAAACTGGACAATACCGCGATCGAGGACTTTCCGCGTTACGATTTTGCCACACGCATTGAACCACAGGTGCGCTGGCTAACACCTGTAACCTGGCTGCTTAGTTACCCGGACGTTTGGAAACATAAAACCAAAATTCACCGTGATCCACGCCTAAAGCATATCAAACCACCCTACTTGCTTATTTGCAATCACAATTCTTTTACTGACTTTAAGGTGATGACCGCTGCCATTTTCCCGCACCGCGCGAATTATGTCGTGGCGTTGGATGGGTTTATCGGTCGCGAATGGCTCATGCGCAAGGTCGGTTGCATTGCCAAACGCAAGTTCGTAAACGATGTGCAGATCATACGCCAAACACAATACCTGCTCAGCAAAGGGCAAATTGTGACCTATTACCCTGAGGCGCGATATTCGCTCATTGGTACGCAATCAGAACTTCCCGATAGCTTTGGCAAGATGGCGAAGTATCTCAATGTCCCCGTTGTTTCGTTAATTATGCATGGACATCACATTGATGAGCCCTCCTGGAACCAAAAATCAAGAGGCGTGCCTCTCGAAGCGTCCTTTAATTTGGTTTTGGATAAAGACGACCTCGCCCGCCTAAGTACAGATGAAATTGATGCCCGACTTGCTGAGGCAATGCGCTACGACGATTTTGCCTGGCAACGCGAAAACCAAATTGAAGTACACACTGCTGACCGCGCCGAAGGCTTGCATCGGGTTTTATACCAATGCCCGCGCTGTAAAACCGAATATCGCATGACCAGCCGAGGCGCGTGCCTGAGCTGCGAAGCCTGTGGCGCAACCTGGGAGATGAATCCCCTGGGTGTTTTGCACGCGTTTGAAGGCGATACCATCTTCAGCCATCCACCAGACTGGTACGAGTGGCAACGCGATAACGTGCGTGCTGAAGTTGAAGCCGGGCGTTACAGTTTGGAATGTGAAGTTTTAATTGATTCGCTGCCTAATTCGGACGGATTTGTGCAGATGGGCAAAGGCACCCTCAAACACGATATGAACGGATTCGTTTTACAAGGTACACATAACGGCAAGCCCTTTGAAGTGCGTCGCGATGTGATCGAAAATTACGCTATCCATATTGAATACAACTACATAGACAAGAAAATGGACTGTGTGGATATTAGCACGATTGATGATACCTACTTTGTTTACCCTACCACGCGCGATGCCTCGGTGACCAAAATTGCATTGGCCACAGAAGAGCTTTATAAGCATCGAAAGCGCCATTTGAAGTAAACCTTGATGAATGCCATCCTTTGGCATTGAGTGGAATCAAAAAGCCATCCCCTGATTAATGTCTCGGAATGGCTTTTTTTTGTAAATCGATATGTCTTATGCCAAATCTTCACGCCCTTCGCGTTTGAGGCGCTCCACCATGCCCCGCACCGCGCCGACATGATCTTTGTGGATGACCAAAAGCGTATCGGAAGTATCCACAATAATCAAATCTTCCAGACCAATCCCCGCGATAAGGCGTTTATCCCCTATCACCAGATTGCCACTGGATTCTTCCAAAATGATGTCGCCTCGCAGGCTGTTTCCTAACCCATCAGTGGGTAAAAGTGTCTTGAGGCTTGCCCAGTTACCCACATCCAGCCAGTCCATATCCACAGGGATAACTGCCACACGTTTGGCGTTTTCCATAACGCCATAGTCAATGGTTTGTTTCTCAATCTCCGGCCAGATTTCCGCCAACACTTCATCATAATTTCCTTCTCTTAGTGAATTGCCTATGCGCATTAAGCTTTCGTACAGGGCGGGCATTTGCGTGCGGAATTCATCCAAGATACGGCTGACTTTCCATACGAACATACCACTGTTCCAGCTGTAATTGCCCAGCGCGAGCATCTTTTGGGCTTTAGCGCTGGTTGGTTTTTCAACAAATTGTTCGGCTTCGTAGGCTTTGAAGTCTTCGAATTCGATAAGGCGTTCGCCTTCTTCGATGTAGCCATATTCCGGCGAGGGCCAGGTTGGGTTGATACCCAGGGTCACCAAATAGTCAGCTTTGGCGGCTTCAATAGCCTGGGCGATGACCTGTCGAAAGACATCTTCATTGCCGATGTGATGGTCCGCGGTGAGTACTGCCATAATCGCTTCGGGATCTTTGGCTGCCAGATGCACCGCGGCAAGCCCAATCGCCGGCGCGGTACCCCGACCCATTGGCTCATTGATGAAATTTCCAACCGGAATGTCTGGTTCTTGTTCGGAAAGCACCTGGCTGTGGTCTTTACCCGCCACAATGAAGATGTTTTCTGGCTTAAAGAGGGGATCAAGACGTTTTACCGCGATCTGAAACATACTCTCATCGCTGTAAAGTCGAAGAGCAGGTTTGGGCATGTGTTCGCGGCTGACAGGCCACAATCTCGTGCCGGCGCCGCCGGCCATAATAAGTGCGTAATACATGAAATCCTCCTAAGTGATTTCTGAGGTTTTTTTATTATACTCTCAATAGAGGGTGGGTTGGGATTTATTTCGTTTTATGTAGCATGAAAAAGTCTTACCAGCCCATGTTTATAAGTCTGTTACTCTTTACCAGCTTTGAAGTTATATATCGGCTTGATGGTGCGCTCAATGTCCACCGTATCGCCAATCTGTTCGATGATATCCTCCATGCTCTTATAGGCATCCGGTGCTTCATCCAGTGTGTCACGGTTGACCGTGGTCGTAAATATACCCCGCATTGTGCGTTTAAAATCCTGCAAGTTAAGCTTTTTACGTGCCTCATTGCGCCCTAAAAATCGCCCTGCCCCATGTGGCGCGGAAAAGTTCCAATCGGGATTACCTTTGCCCACGGCAATGATTGAGCCATCGCGCATGTTGATGGGGATAATAATGCGTTCGCCCTTACGCGCCGAAACCGCGCCTTTGCGAATGATGTTGTCTTTGAGATTGACATAGTTATGCACGCTCTCAAACTGACCGCGCGGTGGTAACCCGAGATGTCCCAGGATACGCTCGGTGATCACTTTACGGTTGAGTGAGGCATAACGCTGGCAGATGTCCATATCGTGCAGATAATGTTTGCGGTTTTGCCCTTCCAGGTATGCCAGGTCCTTAGGCACGTCAATACCATTCTTCTTGCAGTAATCGCGGGCGACACCTTGCCAATATTGCGCCACCTGCAATCCGATATGGCGGCTGCCGGAGTGAACGCAAAGATAAAGCATACCGCGTTTATCAACAGCGATTTCGATGAAGTGATTGCCCCCACCCAATGTGCCAATTTGGGTTTGTGCTTTATCCACCGGTACAACATGCGCGCTTTTGAGCTTATTAATCTCATCAAATTTTGCGACAGGTTTTTTGTAGCTGCCAAACCCACTGGGGATGTTGTGGTGGATGTATTGGTCAAGTGCTTCTAAATCAGGTTGGTCATAGCCAAGTTCTGTCACCAGGATGCCACATCCTATATCCACTCCAACCAAATTGGGCACCACAATGTCACCCAGGTCAGCAGTAAAACCAATCGTGCAACCCGCGCCAAAGTGGTAATCGGGCATGATGCGCACCTTTTTTCCTGCAACGAATGGTTGTGAAACTAAGGTGCGGATCTGCTCAATCGCCTTTTCTTCGCGATCGCGCGCAAATACGACTGCGGTGTTATAGTGTCCTTTGATCTCGAATTGACTCATGGCAAGTTGATTGTATCATCTATGTAGAAACTGAATGGATGTCTTAATTGACGCTTCATCAACACGTTCAAATAATTCCTATCAGGAAATTTATACCTGCCCTAAATTAGCTACGCGCATTAATAGCATGTCGCTCAGTAATTTGTTATCATTTGCAAAACCTTATGACATCATAAAAACACGAATGATATAAACAGTTCAAACCGTTGGAATATGTTAGAGCGTTATAATGAACCTGTCAAAAAAGAACTTTGCTCATGAGAAAAAATTACCGCGACCCTGTCCACGATTTTGTCTCCTTTGACCCTAAGGCTAATGAAGGGAGCAGATTCCAAACAAATCATTCAGAATCATTAACAGAAATCGGCTTTAGCTTGCCACATTCTGAACAACCTGAGCAATCGCCAGTGCCCATGACACAAAGAGCGCATCATGGCGTTTTGCTTTCTTTGCTCGCCATCATCGCTGTTTTAATCGTGCTGCTTATTTTGGAAATTACAATTCTTAAATAGATCCTTGAAGTGCCCCTTAGCAAGGAACCAGTTCAGATCGTTCAAACCGAAAAGCTTTAATCTTTTTCGAGATATAAGTTGAAGGTATCCCTAACGCGACGCAAGGCGCGTTTTTGGTCGTCCAGAGTGTTTAGTGTAGTGAGTAAATCCAAGAGGTCTTGTCCGCCAGACATGATCAACTGAAACGAGTTGAAGTAATTGCCTTCTAACCGATAGTAAGTTGTCTCAATAAGTTCTTTAAACTTGAACATGGAAAGATTGGCCATGCGCTCAGCTGGGCCGCCCGGACCCTTACGGGTCTCAAGGCTGCGCCGGACAGCCAGACTCCAGGGCTGGTTTATGCTAAGCGTAAAACAAGCCTGTAAAGCCCAGGCAACAGCTATCTTTTCAAGCTCAAGTCCTCTGATTTGGACCTGATATTTGGGGTCCAAAACTGAAAATAAACTTTTATAATCCCATTCAAGTTCAGCGGAATCATGATCCACCACCTCAGGAATGATGTCATCATAAATAAAGTCCTGATCATCGGCATCGTCATTAGTATGTGGTTGGTTTAGAGTATCTTGTTTGAAAAATGAACTGTATTTTAATTTAAAGAGTATTTTTAATACTGTCTCATATTGACATATTCCAGCCTCAACGAGAGTCTCAAAATAATAATTTAGACCGTCCACGAAGGTATCAAAATGATAAATTGGCGCGGCATCGAAAGTCTCATAATGACAAATACCCTCATTTACGAGAGTCTCAAAATGACATAAATGCTGGGGATGGGCGTTTACGTTGGCAATAAGCGCTTGCTGGAAGCTGGGTTTTTGCAAAAGCTCTTGCATGGGGAGCTGTTTTATTTGAGCTGGTGGGGCATATATAAAACCGTAAATGGCTTGCTTCATGCTCTCGTCACTGGCGGTCAGCTGGACATCATTAACCTGCAGTTTCCAATCTGTACCTGTATCTGATTGGCGGGTTTCGATGCGACACAGATATTCGCTGGCAAGTTGGCGTTTTGTTTCGCGCCAATTGCGGGTGTAAGCGGAATCCGCGTTGATATTGCTCTGTCGTGGGCGGCCTCTCAGGCTCGGTTCCGCGTGGGGGATTTGCTTTGGCAGGGTTTCGCTGCGAATCCAACCTTGCAGGCTACTGAGCCCACCAGGCACCCAGAAGCTGTTACGGTCTTTTCCATGCGCCCAGTCGACGTAACAGCAGTTTTTACTCATCAAATAGAGCATGCCAAGATCGGTACCAAGTGTCGGTAAAACATTATGAAACCAATACCAGGGAATAGCCAAAAAACTTTCCGGACGCACAAGATGGTTGGCGATACGGTCGGCTAAACCAGCTAAGGTTGGGTCAAGCTTTTGTGGGCTCAGGGCTCTTTCGATCACGTCGTGGACGGATGTTGCTTCGTCAAAAACGAAATCTTTTTCCGGGTTTGGTACCCGGAAAGGAAAGCTCAGAACCTCATCCCGTGGGGTATCAAGCAATCGGCTGAGTGTCGCAATGGGATTGGTGGCGATTTTGTTATGATTGAGCCAGTTAAAGAGGTCAAAAGCATCACCAGGGGTAAGCAGAATGCCCCGGTAGTGATAGGTATTGGCTTCTCGTTGCACCTGGCCATCTATAACGCGATGTTTGGGTTCACCACGCTTCACAAACCAGTCCATATCTCCATTTTTGAATACGCGGAAAAAACTGGCACGGCTAATTGTACCGCCCAGGCTGTTGAGCAAAGCGCGCACATCGATTTTGACGCTGTCACCCATTTTTGGATAGAGCTGATCAGCGCCAGTTTCGCGCGAGGCACGATAGAAAGCCTGGCGAAGCGCGGTGGCGATAAGCACCGCGTTAGCACCAACATAGGGCACAAAACGCAGTAGGTAGGATGGCACCGCGGCGATAGATTCCGGACGCAAAATAGCTTCGGTAATGCTGTTTGCTCCTAACTCGACGTTCAGGGCAAAATCACCATAGATAGCATCATCTGTGCCCATGGGCACACTTTGATGTCTGAGGTTTAGGCGCAGATGTTTTCCTAACTTATCATGCACCAAGGTTTCAAGAAGGGGATAATACTGGCAGAGTTTGGCATACGCCGCATGCTCAGCATTAATATGATACTGACCATCGTATTGGACTTCACAGGAATCGAGCAAGTTTAGCAACTGATCATCCGCAACCGTTACCAAACTGTCCCTTAAGTTATTCCAATCTTCTAATTCTTTGTCCATTTTTATTCTCTATCTTTTAGTGGCTATTGTCCTTAGCCTCCATTATAGAAAATATGTTCCGTATATTCAAGTGCCAAAAGTGGAAATTGACACCCCAAAAAGACCTAAAGTGGAAGTTTCTTTAACATTGGTGCTTCTTTTTGGGTCAAAATCACTTCTTCCAAGGCAATCGAAGCCAATCGTATGGCCTCCGAAAGTGATCCGCGTGAGTCTTCAGCAATCTCAAACAGCTTGGTTTCAGACAGCAAATCCAGTGGATCAGGGTGACCAGCGGATTGCATGCGCGCGTATAACATGGCTGCAATTTCATGTGTGCTTGCGTTACGGAAGGGGAAATAAAGCCCCAGGTATTGATTGAGAGAACCAATATTGCTGGTCGTTTTATTGAGATCCTGCAAAAAGATAAGGGTCTTGATTTTCTTGTTGTTTTCAATCGACCAGCTTAAAAGGATATCCATATATTCGAGGTCGACTGGGGGGCCATCAAGAACGAGCAGAACTTGTTCCTGGGCATTTTTGAGATAGTCTAAAATACTATCAATCCGGTCAGCATTGGAACGTGAGCCACGCAGACCGAGCAAATCAACAATCGCCATTAAAAAGTGACGAGGTTCGGTGAGGGTGTTGGTGTTCATGTATAATCCAAGCACATCGCCTTGTCCTTCAAAGCGTAGTTTGGCTTGCGCGACCTTCATTGCCAGCATGCTTTTGCCACCGCCACTGGGACCAGCAATCACACCAAGGTTTTTTGAAGGGTCTTTTTGGTCCGCGATGAAGCCATAAGCGACCTCCAAAACTTTGCGCTGTTCGCTAATGTTGGGGTAGAAAAAGCGCGTGTCAGTAAACCGTTCAAAAGGGTGCTCCAACAAATGGATATTAAGTAGGTCGTTGCTATTTATCATAAAATCACCTTCATCCGAAAACTTGATAATAGATTAGCATTTAGAAAGAGTTAAGTCAAGTACCAAAATAAAAGACCTTAGTTACTGTAAGTGAATAGAAATAAAGAATCAAAAACAAGCTCTGACTTGAATAATACCAAAACTAAGGTAAAATGGAAATGAGATAAAAATGACAATAAATGAGGAGTCGCTATGGCCATCATCTCTTTGATTAACCGAAAAGGCGGTGTTGGGAAATCCACCATCAGCATTAATCTGGCAGCAGGTTTGGCAACGCGCGAATCGCGCAAACCCAACAGCAAGCCGGTTTTGCTCATAGACATGGACGATCAACTTAGCGCGACCATTACCGCTATGGGTGGTGGCTTTGAGCAGGCATTTGTGCCTGTAATCACAGCTGAAAATAATTACCCCAGCGCTTTAGCCAATGGATATGGCGCCATGGACTCTCTCATTATCGATTCACTTATCCCACGTAAACGCGAAGAAAAAGTGAAACTATTCAAAACTAACAAAGCCGCCATGGAAGGGCTTGAAGCCCAACTAAAAACCCGCGATGAAGCCGCTTATCAGCTGACATACTTCCTGGAGCCTATTGTCAACGATTACGCGCACATCATCATTGATAACCCACCTTCGGCGGGTATGTTGCCCATGAACTCACTTGTGGCAAGTTCACATGTGCTCATTCCCATCGAACCTGATGGCTTGAGCTTGATTGGTTTGGCTGACATTCTGCGCATGGTCGAAAACGTGCGCGCGACGACCAATCCTGACTTGCAGGTATTAGGCATTATTCCATCACGCTTTCGCATGGTACGTCGCCAGGCGCAGGATGTTATTGGCGACCTCGAAAAACTTTATGGTCATCTCCTGTTGCCTTATATCAAAGACCTGGCAGAAATTTCAGCGGCGACCACCGCGGGATATGACGTCTTTTCATGGGCGTCTGAAAGCTCACAATCCTATCGCTGTTTCTCAAATCTGGTTGACGCGGTGGTGGGTAAGCTTGGGGATGCATAAGGTGAATAATAACTGTGCCCATGGGCACAGGCTTACTGGATCAATAAAAGGACTTAAATATGGCAAAAGAAGAAAAAAAAAGTTTTGGCAGTCTGATTGGTATCACCTCAGAAGCTTTTGATGCCAGCGCGCAGGAGACGACAGAGTTTGAAGAAAACGCGCCCAAGATGGTGAACCACCGCCAAAGCGTCTATCGGGTACCCTTGAGCATGATCAAGCCGGACCGTTTTCAGTCGCGTATCTTGTTGCCATATGAACTGCGTGAACCCTTTTATGAGCGACGCACGACCTGGCAGATAACTGTGCAAAAATGGCTCAAACTCGCCGAATCGGACCGCCTTATCAAACGCGAACTTGAAGAGCTGATCGCGCTGGGGGACTCGTTGCACGATACCGGACAAATCAAACCGGTTACCGGGCAGGTGCTCAGCCTGAATGGGCGGGATGTCTTCCATATGCTCACGGGTGAACGTCGCTTTTGGGCGACTGCCATCAAAGCTGTACGAGATGGTTTTGAAGGAGAACCCTATGTTTTGGCGCTGATCGACAACCAGCCTACGCTTGAAAAACAAATTGCTGAAAACATGGCATATAAAGCGCTTACCCCCGTTGGCAAAGCCCGCGCCGCCGCGCGTCTGGTATTGGAAGAAAACGGCATCGCCCCGCAAGTAGGGCAGGATGAGCTGAGCTATTTTCGGCAAATTAGCGATGTGCGGCTGAGCGATGAAACCCGTGAGCTCCTGCAAAGAACCCTGCAAATGGAACGCACTTACTTCGGCCGCCTGATGAAGTTTTTCGAACTTGAGCAAAGAGAACTTGAAATTGCCGATCGCGCCGAGATGCCCGAGCGTGTTTTGCGTGAGATCATGGCGCATGACCGCAAGCTTTGGCCTAAAGCCGTTGCCTACTATGCCGATTATGAGGGGCGCACCTATCAGGACGTGCAGGCCTTTTTGGGGCGTTTGGCAGGCACAGAACAACAAAAGCGCGCGTCACGAATGTCCTTGGACCCCATCACAAAATCAGCGCGCGGTTTGCGCAGGGTCCTCTTGGGGCTGGATGATGTGCCCATGGACGATAAGATTGGGCCGGTTGCTGATGCGCTTTTGGGCGATACCGATAAGGTCGAGGCGAAACTGCTCCTGGATCGCATGGAAACCCTCACCGCCGCCCTGCGCCAACGCTATGATGGCATGAAATAAGCCCATTTGTATTTATCTATATAAAAGCTATGAAAAGCGGTCTCAGACCGTTTTTTTTGTGGTCCATCGCAAATTTATAGTTTCTTTATCTGGCATTAGATGAGCTTTCGATTTGTATCGGAAAGGGCGCTTAGTGCGTAGGTATTATTGATATAAGGATATGTACTCTTCGATTTGCCAAAATATACAGATTGTCCATTAAAGGAATACAATCTATCAAATAGAATTAGGATTGTACGCTCTTTATAAAATCGGTAGAAACCAGTGTCATGCTTTAGAATGCCTGTGCCCATAGGCACAATTACCAATTATTATATTCGCAGATAGAAACCAAGAACATAATTAATTCCATGATTCAAATGAGAAAACCAGGATTGCGAAATACATGCGCGTAGGTATTGTTTGGATTACACAATGAAAAAGCAGAAGAAGTGAGTATAGCCATATATGGTCTGTGCTATTTTTTATCCATAGAAGCGGCGCTGATATATAAGTCTCAAAATGACAAAATAGTTAGAATAAGATATAATTTAAGTTGCGTACATTCTTTTAGCTTACTATGAGAGCATTAATAATATAACGATTTTCATTTGTAACCTAAATTTGAACTTATTGGGCTTAGAATGAGTAGCACGAAATTTAATGGACTAACACAAAAAAAGAAAACTTAAAAAAGAAGAAAAACTAATGAAAACAGATGTCCCTTTCGAGTTTCATAAATTATCTCCTAGTCTTATTGATGAAAACGCTCCTTCCTATAGAATTTGTGAAACAGCATTGAATCAAGCATATGAAAATGAAGAAATTAAAAACATTGCTGTTACTGGAATCCATGGTTCTGGAAAAAGCAGTATTCTGAAAACATATTATTATTGCAATAAAAAGAGAAATAGAAATTTGATAAAAGTTGCAATTGCTGATTTTGGAGATTTGCATTATAAATCTCAAGATAATGATGATTTAGATGATGACCAAAAAAATAGCACTAAGAAAAGACCTGAAAAAATTAAGATAGCTGAACGACAAATAATTAACCAGATTCTGTATCAAATCCCATCACGGAAAATTCCTCTAAGTAAATTTCAAATTAAAGAAAGAAGAGGATGGTGGAAAAGTCTATTGTTAACCGTTATATTTATCATGTTTATAATTGGAGTATTCTCTCTATTTAATGATAACTTATTGATGTTTATATGTTCAGAATTATTAGAAATAGTAGATACAACTTATTGGATAAAACTAGTTGTAACTACTTGTCTCATAATACCTGTGATGTTGGCTGTTTGGTGGTTAGCAAGAAGAATAAATTTTAGACTAAATAAAATAAGTTTTAAAGGCGCCGAATCAGAACTAATAGAGAATGACGATACAGAGTTACTTGATCAAGAAGCCAGGGAAATTGTATATCTTATATTAGCATCAGAGATAGAAACCCTTATTTTTGAGGATTTAGATAGATTTAATGATGTTTCAATTTTTGTAAGATTAAGGGAAATTAATAGCTTAGTAAATTCGAGGTCCAAGAAAACAGTAAGGTTTATTTACGTGGTCAGAGATGGATTATTTGAATTTAAAGATAGAACAAAATTTTTCGATTTAATAATACCAGTTATACCTTATGTAACCTCGCACAATTCAAGAGGGAAAATACTTGAAATTTTCGGTGACATTGAGTATGAAAGCTTTAGAATTGATTCCGAGATATTAAGACAATTGTCTATTTATATAGATGACATGAGAGTTTTATATGCAATAAGAAATGAATATGAAATTTATACCAGGAGCATTGATACGGATGTTTATGCTAAGGAGTTATTCGCACTGATCGTGTTAAAAAATGTATTCCCAAAAGAATTCGAAGATCTGGAAAACGATAGGGGGTATCTATATAAAGTATTGAATAAAAGAGATACATTGTTAAATGAATACGAGAATACAATACAATCTAAACGTTCAGACCTGGAAGAATTGAATTATTTAATAGGAACAAGGAGAACATATGCTATAGCAGCGAACATTCCGGGGGATGTTGAAATTGAAGGGCAGGGTAATCGTACATTAGCTGTAACTTTATCCAACTGGGCTGATGAGCCTACAAGAGTAAGAATAATAACTAGAGGGAGAGAGCGTAGTCAGTTAAATTATGATAGTTTTGTTCAAAATTTATGTGAGATGACACCAAATTTAAAAACAGAGCTTGAAAAACTAAATTATGAAGATGCAGCCATAAAGAAAAAAGAAATAGAAGAAGAACTTGATAGGTTGGATAACAAATATAACACAAGATATATAACGAAAACCAATGAGTTATTAAATCAATTGGATGAAAAAAGTAAATCAAAGTATTTTGAGGAGGAAGGATATTCCGCAATATCAAGGGATCATTACTTCCCATTGATAGAATATTTAATATCAACAGGGTTAATAGACGAAAATTATTGGAGATATAAAGGTTTTTTTCACAAAGGTGATTTGGGGAAAAATGATATTACTTACATTAATAGGGTACTTACCGGTAAAAAAATTAGAAATGATTTTAAACTTGATAATCCATCAATTGTTGTTAGGTATTTTCGTGAAGAAGATTACTCCAGAAGAGATATAGTAAATTATGATTTAATTGATCAGTTACTTAATCATAATTATAAAAACGAACTGGGTAGAGTAACGGATGTAATTTTGTTAACAGAAGATAATGATGCGGTAGATAATTTCATTGATTACAGCTATGAAAAACTTAAAACTTTCACTTTTATGATGATAGAAGTTGGATTTGAGAAATTTTGGGAATTTTGTATAAACACAATGATACCCAAGGACCTAAAGTTAAAAATGGCAGGAATTGCATGTCAGAAAGACGGATTAGCTTCTAATTTGGAATTTAATCGCTTTGTTACTGAACACAGTGAATTGTTAGAATTTGACTTTATACCAAAAAAGGAATCAATAGTACTAGGAATAAAAAAATTAAAAATCAAATTTAATGATGTTTCTACAGTGGATGTTTCATCTAAATTAGCGCATTTATTGATTCGCAATAACCTTTTTGTTTTGTCAGTGGACAATATATTAAATATGGTGAGCTTATACCTAAAGATGCGCGCGAAGGTTGTTATCACTAAATTATACAAATATATATACTTAGAAGAAGAACTACAATCCTTAAAAAAAGAAATTATCGAAGACTTAGACGAAAAATTAAAAGAGTATATTGTGAGAATCAACGATGATAATATTAAATCCGAGTCTGGAGAAGATGTTTTTATTGATATTCTGAATTCTGAAATAGAGCTGGATACTAAAAAAGGTTTTATCGAAATAGAAAGCTCAGCAATAAGTGACTTATCAAGAGTTGAATCTGATGACCTTCTGGATTATCTATTTGGGCATTCACTTGTTATCTACAATGAAAAAAATGTTATAGACTATTACGAACGTAAAGGAACTACGCAAACTCTCATTGCATTTTTAAATGACAATAATAATTGTAAGTTCCCATTACCAAAAGCTATGTGTAAAGATCTTGTGAATGAATCAGAAACGAATATCGGACTCTTTAATTTAGTGATTGATGATATTGATAACGAAATTGAACTTTTAAATCCAGAACTAGACAACGAAAGATATCGAAAGCTGATTGAAAAAGAATTGATAGAATTAAATGAAAATAACTTTGAAATTCTGTTAAAAACAGTAGAAGATAATCTTGTTACAGAGTATTTATCAGCTTTTCCAAATAGATTATATGAATTTTTGATAGAAAATGACTTTGTAGTGAGTCTTCCAATGGAAACTCTGTACGAACTATTAGATAAAAATATTATATCTGAAACTGACAGCTATGATGTATTTATTGACGATTATGGAAAACCCCTTTCTTTATTTAAGATACTTAATGCAAGTATAAATGTAAGAAAATATGTGTTACAAAATTGGATCGATGAAACTGATTATCAAAGAATCATTGATGACCCAAATAATTTTGACCTATGGAATGAGTTTATCACTATCATGAATAATGATAATACTAGGTGGGAAACAGTACTTAATCAAAATTTGAACTCAAAATTTATTGAAAAAGCTTTAAAAGATGATAATCTGACAGTATCTCATAAAATGGAATTGATAATAAAAATTATAACCAGACAAATATTTGTTGAAAGTTGGCAAAAATGGCTTGAGTGTTTAGAAGAGACCAGAAATATGGCTTCTGTATTTAATAATGGTAAACCCTTAATAGGAACAACACATGAAGCAAGAGTTTCAGATGCCTTAGAGACAATAGGTATTACGACAAAAGGCAAAGATAATCGCCTACATTTTAGACTAAAAAAATATAAGAAATTAAGACGCTAATAAGCTATAGTGAAATTATTGTCTTCTATTTCATATATCTACAATATATTTCTATAATCCTATCGTTTTTACCATTATGCGTATAGACACTTTAAGTTCGGCATTACTTTTTCGAATGAACGAAAGAAGTTCAGGCAACTTTCTGACTTTTCGCTTATAAGTCCTTGAGATGAGTCTGAATATAAGTTTTATGCTGTGTATTTTGTCACAATCTCTAGAGTTTGTTTGCGGTTAATCAGCATCCCATTTTGACTCATTAAACTCAATACGTATGCACCAACACACAATCATGACATCCGTCATCATGCTTTGTGCCAGATTGCACCTGTAAACCGCGCCTCAAAAATCTTATATTTATTCTAAGGAAAGTATACGATATGACGAATAATGCCATTACAGTTGAAGGGATTAGCAAACGCTATCCTGGACAAAAAGATAAACTTGCCTTAAATAAAATCAGCTTTAATGTACCCCAGGGTAGCCTTTATGGCATCATTGGACCGGATGGGGCAGGGAAAACCACGCTTCTGCGCATCCTGAGTAGTGTCATGCTCCAAAGCAGTGGCAAAGCCAGCGTGCTTGGTTTCGACACCCGCCGTAAAGCTGAAGAAATCCGCAAGCTTATTGGCTACATGCCCCAGGAGTTCAGCCAATATCCCGACCTTAATCTCATCGAAAACCTCAACTTTTTCGCGAATATTCAGGGTGTGTCCAAGGCGCAAAAGCAGGAGCGCATTGAAAAAATGCTAACACTAACCAACCTTAGCAGCTTTCGCCAACGCGCTGCAGGCAATCTCTCCGGTGGCATGAAGAAAAAACTCGCTCTGTCTTGTGCCATGGTGCATAACCCACGGGTGCTTATTCTTGATGAACCCACCACCGGCGTTGACCCGGTCAGCCGGGCTGAATTCTGGTCCTTGCTGAGTACGATCGTTAAAGAAGGCGTTACGGTGCTCATTTCCACACCTTATATGGACGAAGCTGAACGCTGTTCTATGGTGGGTATCCTCTACGATGGGCAAGTTTTAAAAGAAGGAACACCCGAAGCGCTAACGAATCAGCTTCCTTTTAATATCATCGAGGTCAAAGCCAAACCCCGCAGGCAGATGCGCGAGGTCGTTGCGCAAACGGACGGCATTCTCAGCTGGAACCCGGTAGGAGACCGCTTGCGCCTGAGCGTACCCTCAGCCAAAGAGCGCTCAATCAGCCGCGAGCTTGAACACAGCTTTAAAAAACAAAAATTGGATTTGCAGATTTTACGAAGCGCGCGCAAGACGATGGAAGACGTTTTTGTCACCGTTGTTGAAGAGCAAGAAAGTCAGAAATCATGACACAAAACACGGTTGAAGTTAAAAATCTGGTTAAGACCTTTGGCAAATTCCGCGCTGTGGACGATGTCAGTTTTTATATCCCGCAAGGAGAGATATTTGGGCTTTTAGGTCCCAATGGCGCGGGTAAAACAACCACGATCCGCATGCTCATTGGCATTTTGCGGCCGGATAGCGGCACGGCGAATGTGCTCGGCTTTGACGTGCGCAAAAAACCCGAAGAAGTAAAAAAGCGCATAGGTTATATGTCGCAAAAGTTTTCGCTCTACAATGACCTTAGTGTGCGCGAAAATCTCGACTTTTACGCGGCTATATACAACGATATCTCTGCCCGCCAACGTAGATTGCGCGTAGATGAAATGCTGGAAATGGTTGATCTCAAAGAGATTGAAAAAAGCCTTACAAAGTCGCTTTCCGGCGCGTGGCGTCAACGGCTGGCTTTGGCGTGCTCTATTATCCATAAGCCTAAGATGCTCTTTCTCGACGAAGCTACCGCTGGCGTAGACCCCGTGGCACGCCGCTATTTTTGGGATCTCATATATCGTCTGGCAGGGGAGGGCATTAGCGTGCTTGCCACGACCCACTATATGGACGAAGCCGACTATTGCAACACCATTGGCATGATGTATCAGGGGCGGTTGGTTTCGCTTGCCAGCCCAGACACCATCAAAGACTCTCTACCCGGTGTATTGCTACAGGTGGATGTGAAAGATCCGCTTGAAGTACAAAAGGTGCTTCAGAACGTGCCTTGTGTGTTGCATATTTCTATCCAGGGTATGCAACTGCATGTGACGGTGAAGAGGGAAAGCGATATCGGCACCATTGAGCGAACGCTTTTACGGGCAAATATGCCAGCATCAAATATTGAAATTATCCAGCCTTCGCTTGAAGACGCTTTTACCAGCATTGTCAGTCAAGAGCGTGTCAAGGCATCATAAAAAGGCTTAGAAAGACAGGATTTTATGAAAAGACTTTGGACGATTATGCGAAAAGAAGTGCGGCACATCCTGCGTGACCCGCTTACCTTATTGCTCATTCTGGCATTACCTGCTTCGCTACTGGTTTTGCTTGGCTATGGTATCACCGGCGAGTCCAGTGGGGTGACCCTGGCGATTGTCGATTTTGACAAAAGTGATAGCAGCCGCACCTATGTTCAGCGTTTTACTTCCAGCGATGATTTTCGCCTTATCCAGGACTTGAGCAATGTCAAAGAATTAGAGCGTCAGATTGAAATTGACGCAGTTGATGTGGGCATTATTATTCCTGAGGACTTCGAGCGTGAACTGCTCAACAATGGCACGAGCGATGTCATGATTTTGTTGGATGGCTCTTCAAACCCGACCGACTCAACCACGGCACAACTCAAACTTACCGCGATTAGCGAGATGGCTAACCAGGATATTCTCATGAAACAGGTTGATAAGAGTGGCCAAGCGCATCAGTTGCGCATGCCCATCAACACCACCGTGCAAACGCTCTATAACCCCAATGGCAATGTGCGTCTGTTTATGATTCCTGGCCTGATTACCATCATCCTGCAGGTTCAGACCATTCTTTTGGCGGCGCTATCCATTGTGCGCGAGCGCGAGCAGGGCACTATGGAGCAACTCATCGTCACGCCGATTAAAAGCTGGGAGCTGATGCTTGGTAAAATTATCCCCTATCTCATCGTGTGTTTGCTCAACTTGTTCCTCTTACTTTGGATGGGCGAGGTGCTGTTTGGTGTACATGTGATGGGTGATATGGGTGAGCTGATTGGCTTGAGTGTTATCTTTATATTAGGCTCATTGGGTATGGGCGTGCTCATCTCCAATATTTCCAAAACCCAAATGCAAGCGGTTTACATTTCGGTCTTTTTGGTCATTATCCCGGCTGTTATTCTCTCTGGTCTGATGTTCTCGCGCGAGAGTATGCCTGCCTTTACCTATTGGTATAGTGAGCTCTTGCCGGTTACGCAGTATCTTGAAATTACCCGGGGCATAATCGTTCGTGGTGTTGACGCCATAACCTTGCTCTATACATCAACCATTCCGCTGATTGTGCTCAGCGTTGGCTATTTTATTGCTTCGGTTTTCGCTTTCCGCAAGCATCTTTAGTAATTATTGAAATTGAGGTGAACCCTATGAAGAAAACTATCAATCACTTGTTACTTGTCGCTCTTGTGATAACAATGTTGTTAGGCGTGAGCGCCTGTCAGACCAATGGCGAAGAAATCCTGACCGGCTCCGGCACGCTTTCGGCTTTGCAGGTCAGCGTTGTGCCAGAGGTGAGTGGTAAAATTGTCGAAATCACCATTGAAGAAGGCAGCCAGGTGAAAGCTGGTGACGTTCTCATCAGACTTGAAGATGACGTGCTGGTCGCTCAACTCAATCAGGCGGATGCTGCTGTGGCGGTCGCCGAAGCCGCGCTTGAAGCCGCTCACGCTCAGCTGGATTATGCAAAGGCGCAGCGTGATCTCGCCATCGATGGCGCGCGTCATAACGATTTGCAAGCGCGCCAAAGTGCCTGGGCTCAGCCCGCTCCGGAAGACTTTCAACCGGTATGGTACTTTAGTAAGGCCGAGCAACAAGTTGCCGCTCAGGCCGCGCTTGAAGAAGCTGATTCAAAGTTAGAAGAACGTCAAGAAATGCTTGAAAAAGAACTTGACAAAGCCGGGGCAAAGAACTTTGTGGATACAGAAGCTGATCTTGCCCAGGCGCAAGCTCAGCTCAACATCGCTAATCTCACCCTTGCCACTGCTCAACAAAGTCCTGATGAGCATCTGAAAGATGCGGCTGAAAAAGCACAGGAACTGGCGCAATCCACGTTCGATAATGCGCTCAAACGCTACAACGACGCGCTTTCCACTTCCGCCGCGGAAGACGTGCTGAATGCGCGGGCAGAACTTGCCGTGGCCCAGAGCAGTTACGACACTGCTCTGGATTTGCTGATGAGCCTGCGCACCGGTGAGGATTCCAGACAGGTTAAGGTTGCTCAAAATGGTGTTGCTCAGGCTGAAGCCGCTATTGGACAGGCTGAAGCGGGTTTGGAACAAGCCAAAGCCGCCCAGGCGCTGGCGCAGCTCCAACTCGACCGCGCCGAAATCAAAGCACCCATTGATGGCACGGTCATGACCCGCAACGTGGAAGTTGGCGATATCGCTGTGGCAGGAGGCAACGTGATGAGTATCGCTGAACTGAGCGAGATGGATTTGGTAGTATATGTGTCTGAAACATGGTACGGCCAGCTGAAACTCAATCAGGAAGTCAAAGTCAAAGTTGACTCTTTCCCGAACGAAGTTTTCAAGGGCATGGTCGTCAAAATTGCTGAACAAGCCGAGTTTACACCCCGCAACGTGCAAACTGCTGATGGCCGCGCGACAACGGTCTACGCTGTTCGCATTGTTGTGCCCAATCCGCAGCTTCGCCTAAAACCCGGCATGCCTGCTGATGTGGACTTTGCCAAATAGTCTTGAGTAAATGATTAAAAATGAGCAAAACGCCGGTTATCCCGGCGTTTTGTTTTTAGGGCTGTTTTTTTTGACAGCTTCGGATAAATTACAGTTTCTCGTTCATCTTTTTGATTTTTTGTCGCCAGATGAGGTATTGAATGCCCCATATGACGATAAAAATTACTACAAAGATGCCAAAGTAAATAGCGATGCCTAATAAAGTGCGCTCAGTCCAGCGCGCGAACCAGGCAATGGGCAACATCACCAGCGCGGTAATTAAAAAGTAAATACCGGTCTGTTTGGCGAGGCTCCAGTCTTCCAATTGCCAGATCACGGATGCCGCTGAAAATGCCATACCCACCAGGGCACTCAAGCCCGTTTGCAGGAGGACCGCGTTCAATTCGCTGCCCATCTCAGCGATCAGCTCGGGTCTGGCGCTGTAATACTCACCTGTGCCTAAACCCAATGAGACGAACAAGGATATCATGAAACCAATCGCGATACCCAGGGGGATTCCCAAAAGACCTCTTGCAAATGCTGTTTTTTTAACGTTCATTTTTTCTCCTTATATTCCTAATAGTTGTTTAATTTTGCTCACGTAACGTCGTGATACGTAGGTGATTGTCCCATCGGACAATCGCACACAAATACTGCCTGTCAGGCTGAGGTCGAAGTTTTTTGCTTTCCTGAGATTGATGATTTCTGAGTTGGAAATGCGGATGAAACCATCTTTCTCTAACTTTTCCTCCAGTTCGTACAGGCGTTGGCGCAAGATATACTCACCGCTTTCTGTTACGGCGATGACCTTGCCTTGCTGGGCGTAAAGGCGCAAAACCTTGGCGGGGTCCAGAATTTCCAGCTGGTCGTTACGGAAACCAGCCAAAAGTTGTAGCGTTTCGGCGGAAAGTAAATCGACAATACGTTTTACGTCTTCGTTCATACTTTGCGCCATAATGACGATTTTGGGTTCTATGCAATTCTTATCTATTTTTATTTCAATTTGCACCAGCTACCTCCTTTCAACGCCACCAGTATAGGTAATATAAGGATTGGATGCACTTAGTTTCTCACAGATGGTTGATTTTAGGGCGTAAGTGGTTGATATAGATGCCAGAAGTTCTTTTGACACTCGCGTCGGTCTTCTGACTGAGCGCGTAATAAACAGCAACTCACATTAATATAAACCGTCATTTTGCTCTAAATGACGATATAATCAAGGTCATGATCACCCCGGAACACAAGCCCAAAAAGATTACTGTCATTGGCCCGGTATACCCTTACCGCGGAGGTATAGCGCACTTCACTGCCGCCCTTGCTGAAACACTTAAAAACGAAGACCATGAAGTCAATATCATTTCTTACAAATGGCAATATCCCAAATTTTTATATCCAGGTAAAACCGATAAAGATCCCAGCCAAAACCGCACTAAACCCGATGCCAGCTACATCCTGAGTTCATTGAACCCCTGTGATTGGCTTAAAACCTATCGTTACATACAAAAAACAAAACCTGATTTAGTCATCTTTCAGTGGTGGGTTAGCATTTGGTCGCCCGCTTACGCCTGGCTGTTCAAAAAGCTAAAACGGGCTAGCATTCCTTTCAAAGTCCTCGTGCATAACACCCATCCGCACGAGGCCAGGATGCTTGACAAGCTTTTAGCACGCTTCGCCCTTAAACACGCGTGCGGTTTCATTACCATGAATGAGCGCGAAGCGCAAAAGCTCAAGGCTTTGCTTAAAACCGATATCAACGTTCAAACTGTGCCTCATCCGATTTATCAAGCATTTCCATCCAAAGGCTATAGTAAAGCTGAGGCGCGCCAACATCTTGGCTTGGTTCCCGACTTGCCTGTCCTGCTGTTTTTTGGCTTTGTGCGTGCCTATAAAGGTTTGGACTTGCTTCTTGAAGCTGTCGCGCGACTACAGGCACAAAACACGCCGATGCAGCTTTTGGTCGGGGGGGAATTTTGGGATGACATCGGACAGTACGAGGCTCAAATAGCCAGGCTTAATATCCAAGACAAGGTCAAAATCGTCGCGGAATATATTCCCGATGATCTTGCCAGTACCTTCTTCGAAGCCTCAGACTGTTTCGTGGCACCTTATCGTGATGCGACCCAATCAGGCTCGGTCAAACTGGCTTTGGGCTATGGCATACCGGTTGTAGTGAGTGAGGTCGTAGCCGATGACTTCTTGCGCCAAATGCCCTCGGGCTGTTGGATTGTCCCTTGCGATGACTCGCAAGCCCTTGGCGAAGCCATTAAAAATTGCTTGGATGCTGGCGAAATGAACAGCGAAAGCAAACACAGCATCCAAAAGACCTGGCAAGCCCTTACTGATGCATTAATAAAATGTTTGCCAATTAGGCACGGTCATTGAATCTGAATAGATGCTATTTTCAATAACAGTCCCTTTTTAGGCTTACATTATTCTTTACTCTCTTTTCAGAAGAGAGTTATGTACATATATTCCCGACCAAGGACTCATTCGCGAATATCATCCTATTTTAATGAAACGGCCCCAAGAAATAGCTATGTGCGTTGCTTATTTGCCAAATTTAAAAACCAATCGATTAGAAATACGGTAGAATAGTGCTCATGCCCTTTAAGGCTTCTGAAAGGATGAAAATATGCGCGTAGTCGTTATCGGAACTGGTTATGTCGGTCTCACAACCGCAACTGTGCTAAGTTATATAGGAAATTCAGTCACCTGCCTGGATATCAACGCTGAAAAAATCAGCCAACTCCAACAAGGCATACTGCCTATTCACGAACCGCATCTTGTCGAGGTTTTTGAGCAAGTGCGCCACACCATGCGCTTTACCACCGATTATGCCGAAGCTGACCTCCCCAACACCGAAGTTATCATCATCGCGGTTGGCACGCCATCCTTGCCCGACGGCAATGCTGATTTAACCTACCTGACCCAGGCTGCCGAGTCAATCGCCCAGCATTTGGGTGAGGCCTTTACGCTCATTGTCAACAAATCCACTGTGCCCATTGGCGCGGGAATATGGCTCGAAGGGCGCATTCAAGACCATATCAACGCATTACATGATGGGGCTGCTAAACGAGACTTTAACGTCATCTCAAGCCCTGAATTTCTTTCGCAAGGCTCAGCATTACGCGATTCATTCTACCCAAACCGCATTATCATCGGCACGCAGCACGCGCCCAGCATCGAGTGCTTCAGCCAGCTGTTTGAACCCATCCATAAACAAAATTTTGAAGCGCCCAAATGCCTGCCACGACCAGAGGGTTTGCGTGAAGTGCCCATTTTTGTGTGCGATATGATCTCCGCTGAGACGATAAAATACGCTGCCAACGCTTTTTTGGCGACAAAGATTTCTTTCATCAATGAAATGGGTTATCTCGCGAAAAAAGTTGGCGCGGATGTGGATGCCATTTCCAAAGGTTTGGGGCTTGACCCGCGCATCGGCAGCCGATTTCTAAACGCTGGAATTGGCTGGGGGGGCTCCTGCTTTGGCAAAGACACCGCCGCGCTGGTAGCAACAGCCAGGAAATATGACCTGGAGATGAGCATCGTGCAAGCCGCGCGGGATGTGAACTACGGTTTAAGGCAGTGGATCGTTGACGCGCTGCAAGAAACGCTCGGCGACCTGAACGGACGTCACGTAACGCTTTTGGGCTTTAGCTTTAAACCCAACACCGATGATTTACGCGACGCGCCTTCCGTTGATGTTTCAAAAGAACTTATAAAACGTGGCGCGATTGTTACCGCGCATGACCCTGTCGCGCTCAAAAACGCCCGCCTCTATTATCCAGACCTGGGTGTCATTTATGAAGACGATCTTAACAAAGCGCTTGAATGCCCCGAGGCTGTTTTACTGCTTACTGAATGGCAGGAATATTTGCATATCGACTGGCAAAACGTGCCCCAGTGCGTCATTATCGATGGCCGCAACCATCTGGACCACGTGCGATTGAGAGATTTGGGCTTTAATATCATAAAGTTTGGAAAACAATAAGAATAGTCTACAAGAATTTTGTAGAGAAACCCTGCTTGTTCTATAATTGAGGTGTGAACCAACGTCCAATCTCTCCCCTAAGTATTGTAACAACAGAACCGCACCATTGCACTTTAGAAATGCGGGCTGGTGTTTTAAGGCATTTGCCTATTTTTATGGATTTAGAAGATGATTTGGCGAACACTTTTTTCAAATGTTTTTTTCACCGTGGTTACCAACCTGGTCAAACCCTTTATTGGGAAGGAGACCCCGGTGAGAAGCTTTTCATATTGGCAGCTGGAAAAGTAAAACTAACCCATAACGATGGCCATTATAAAGGTGTTTTAATCGATATTTTGGATCAAGGAGAAATTTTTGGAAATCTAACAATTGATTCTGACACAAATTATCGTAATTCCGCACAGGCTTTAACTCATTGTTGCGCATTATCGATTACTGTAGAGGAGTTTAAGCGTGTCCTGACCCTTTCTCCACAACTGATGCTCAAAACTCTACACATTCTCTCCGAGCGTGCTCAACTCGCTAATGAACGCTTTTTACAAGCAGGAACCATGCCCGTGAAACAGCGCGTAGCGCGCACTTTGGTAAGTTTGGCACGCAAGATGGGAAAACAAACCAAGGATTATTTATTAATTGATGTGCCGCTAACTCGCGCTGATATCGCGGATATGGTTGGGGCGACCCAAGAGTCAGTAAGCCGTGTATTGAGTCAGTTACATGATGAAGGAATCATTTATAGCGGGCGTCAGTGGGTAGGTATCCGTGATCTACGTCACTTGATGACATTGGAATATGGCTAAAACTTTGTTCATGGCCATCTCTTCATCAGACAAACTCAGTTCAAATAAAAGGTATCGAGGATACAACTCCGACACCTTTTTTAACGGTTCTTTTATGCTGCTGGTTAAGCTCAGCGGGATATAAGATTTACTTGCCTGCCATCATCAAATCTACATCAGCCTGAACATTGCCAATTGCTTTGAGATCGTAAGCATTGATAATGATATTTGCCACGTTCGGAGAAAGAAAAGCAGGCAGTGTTGGACCAAGCCGAATGTTTTTCACACCAAGACTCAACAGTGCCAGGAGCACAATCACAGCCTTCTGCTCATACCAGCCAATATCAAAACTTAGGGGTAGTTCGTTGATACCGACACCAAAAGCTTCTGCCAGGGCCATCGCGATTAGAACCAGAGAATAGCTGTCATTACACTGACCAGCATCTAGTACACGGGGAATACCACCTATATCGCCTAAATCGAGTTTGTTGTAGCGATATTTGGCACAGCCCGCGGTAAGAATGACTGTGTCATTGGGCAGGGCTAAAGCAAGATCGGTGAAATATTGGCGCTCTTTATGACGCCCATCGCATCCACCCATAACCACAAAACGTTTTATCGCACCGCTTTTGACAGCTTCGATTACTTTATCTGCCATACTGATGACGGTGTTATGCGCGAAACCAATGGGCAATGTGCCTGTCTCAAGTTCGATGGGTGGTTCACAGGTTTTTGCTTGCTCGATAATAGCGGAAAAATCCTTCTGTTTTCCATTTACTCGCTCAGGAATGTGGGGTACACCTGGATAACCAGCCATCCCTGTCGTGTAAATGCGATGCTTGTAACCCTCTTTTAGGGGTATGATGCAGTTAGTGGTCATTAAAATTGGACCATTGAAGCTATCAAACTCGGTATCTTGATGCCACCAGGAACCACCATAGTTTCCTACAAGATGGGTGTATTTCTTGAGTCCAGGGTAAGCGTTGGTAGGCAACATTTCGCCATGGGTATAGATGTTAATGCCAGTGCCTTCAGTCTGTTGCAACAGTTCTTCGAGATCCAAAAGGTCATGACCACTAACAAGAATTCCTGGGCCTGGTTTTACACCAATGTTTACAAGCGTGATTTCCGGATGCCCGTAACGCGTGGTATTAGCATTATCCAGTAAAGCCATGGCTTTCACACCATATTCGCCTGTTTTTTGAACAAGTTTGATAAGTTCCTCAATACTGAGTTCATCATGGGTTGTCGCGTCTAAGGTTTCCTGGATGAAGGCTAATATACTTTCATCTTTTGTTCCGAGCATATAAGCGTGGTCAGTATAAGCGGCGATCCCCTTGAGACCATAGATAATCAGTTCACGTAGCGAACGAACATCTTCGTTCAATGACGGGTTGTCCATAATGCCAATAGTATTGGCTTTGATGATGAGCGTTTCTTTCTCATCGTTTTCTGGAAGCCAGGTGGCATGGTCAGGATGAACTTTGTCACAACGACCACCATGTTTTTTACTGCAAATCAATCTAACTTGTTCCTGTAATTTATCACGGCGATTAATCGCTTCTTTAATCAGTGAAATAAAGCGTATGTCATCGAAGTTAGCATTCGTTATAGTAGCGAAAAGCGATTGAGCAATAAAAAGCTCGGTTTCCTCATCTGGTATTTCAGTATTCTTGCGATAGCGTGTTCCCCAATAAGCAATACCCTTGCAAAGCCAAACCAAAAAGTCTTGTAAACGGGCAACCTCACTCGTTTTTCCACACATACCACGTCGTGTACAGCCAGTATTCTTCATTGTCTCCTGGCATTGATAACAAAACATTTCCATTTTTTATTCTCCTTTATGTGTCTTCAATAATATATTTTCTTCATAAAGAGAACCATGATTAAAATCAATTAACTGCGACAGTTCCTTTATATAAACTGTCTGTTTCTTTTGCCGATAGTTCTTCTTGGAACCATCTGTCAATTATGAGAGCCATCTTGGTATAATCGACAACAGTTAATACATAATACCTTTGGAAAGCCTCAAAAAATGCTCTATCAAACCCACGTAAAAATTCATTTAAACAATATCCGCGATAATTTACTCGCCATACGCGAAAGGGTTGGGCGAGACGTTAAAATTTTACCTGCGCTCAAAGCCAACGCTTATGGGCACGGTTCGGTGAAAGTAGCGCGAGTCGCCGAAGATTGTGGCATGGATTGGATTGGGATAGCCACCGTTCCTGAGGGAATGGCTATCCGCCAGGCTGGGGTTCGATTGCCTATCCTGAAACTGTCGCCCGCTTTCCCGGAAGAAATGGAAGCAGCGATCGAAAATGATGTCACGCTCAGTGTGATTGATGTCGATTTCATCCAACATTTGCAGGATACCGCCCGAAGAATGGGCAAGAAAATCAATGTCCATCTTAAAGTAGACACGGGCATGGGTCGCATCGGTGTGTTACCGGAAATAGCGCCAGAACGCGCGCTCTTTATTGAGAGAGACTGCCCGAACCTGCACCTTCAGGGGATTTTCACCCATATGCCTGTTGCTGACATGAGTGATTTAGACCCCTATTTATACACGGAAGACCAGATCCAGCGTTTCAAAAACGTTGTGGAAAACGTAAATCAGGCCATCGGACGTGAGATCGAACTGCCCCATTGCGCCAATTCCGGCGATATTCTTGGCCATAAAAACGCTTTCATGAAGATGGTAAGACCGGGCATCATGGTTTACGGTTATTATCCCGACTTGACGACACCCAAAACCCTCTTTTTGAAACCGGCCATGAGCTTTTATAGCCGGGTCAGTTTCGTTAAAAAGGTAAAGGCTGGCACACCCATCAGCTATGGTCAAACCTGGAAGGCGCCGCGAGACACTTTTATTGGCACTGTTCCGGTTGGCTATGCGGATGGCTTCAACCGCTTGTTTAGCAACCGTGGGCGTATGCTTGTTAACGGTCGTTCCTATCCCGTCGCGGGTCGTGTTTGTATGGACCAAACGATGATTGACTTAGGACCCGAAACCGATGTGAAAGCCGGCGATGAGGTGGTACTCATTGGCAAAAGTGGCGATTTGGAAATAACAGCTTATGAGTGGGCAGAAAAACTAAACACGATTACTTATGAGATCACAACACAGGTCAACCAGCGCGTAAAACGCTACTATTACGATACACCATCGCCGCAAGATAACGAAAGTCCAAATCTATAGCTACAACAAAGGAACCTAACCATATGCTCTATGTCAATACTGGCAAAAGTCATGATCCCAGCTTGAACCTCGCCGCTGAGGAATATGTTATCCGCAATATCGCCCCAAAGGATGAAATCCTGCTCTTCTATATTAATGGGCCTTCCATCATCATTGGCCGCAACCAAAACACCATCCAGGAAATCAACACCGACTATGTTGAAGAGCATAACATCAAAGTGGTGCGGCGCCTTTCGGGTGGTGGCGCGGTATATCATGATGAGGGGAATCTCAACTTTTCCTTCATCGCGCCTTACTCCAGGGATAATTTCACCAATTTCAAAAAGTTTACCGAGCCGGTCATAAAGGTACTCAATGAAATGGGGGTGCCTGCCGAACTGCGCGGGCGCAACGATATTGTGGTCGACGGGCAAAAAATTTCCGGCAACGCGCAATATGTTGCCGGTGAGCGCATGGTGAGCCACGGCACGCTTTTGTGGCAGACCGATTTGGGCAGGGTAGGCGACGCGCTGCGCGTGAAAGCCGCGAAGATTGAGAGCAAAGGCATTAAGTCAATCCGCTCGCGTGTTGCCAATATCAGCGAATTCATCAAAGGCGAAATTATGAGCGTTGAAGCTTTTCGTTCGCGGATCATTGAGGGCGTTTTTGAGGGTGGCGATGTGCGTGAATATGTGCTGACCGACGCTGACTGGCAAGCCATTCAGCAACTCGCTCAGGAACGTTATCGCAACTGGGATTGGAACTATGGACGTTCACCGGCTTTTGATATTCGGCGTGAGACCCGCTATCCGGGTGGTGAGATTGAGGTTTTCCTTGATGTCGCCCAGGGTATTATCAAAGATATCAAGTTTTATGGCGACTTTTTCGGTCAGCGTGGCGTAGACGAATTAGAGCGCGCCCTTGTGAACGTCCAATATACACCCTCCGCCATGGTTGGCGCGCTTGAGAACATGCTCGTTAGCGATTATTTTATGAACTTCAACCTTGAAGAGCTCATTAACCTTTTATATTAGGTGCCAGGATGACTTGTGTAAAGAACTTCAAAAGCGTTTCGAGAGAGGACCCTCTGGAGAATATTCACAAATTGACGCATTTAGCCATTGGCGCTCATCAGGACGATATCGAAATCATGGCGCTACATGGCATTTTAGCTTGTTACAAGCAGGAACACGATCGCTTCGGCGCTTGTGTTGTGACCGATGGGCGTGGAACGCCACGAAGCGGTGAATACGCGAACGTAAGCGATGACGAGATGGTTGAAATCCGCGCCGCGGAACAAGCCAAAGCGGCTGAAATCGGCGATTATGCCAACTGTGTCCTTTTGGGACATCAAAGCAGTGAGGTTCGCCATTTGGATTTCGAGCTTCTGACCAGCGAACTTGTCCGGCTTTTTCAATTGGCGCAACCAAAGGTCGTTTACACACACAACCTGGCTGATAAGCATAAAACGCACCTGGCGGTTGGATTGCACGTCATCAAAGCCATTCGGCGCTTGCCAAAGGAACTCCGCTTAGAAAAGCTTTATGGTTGCGAGGTGTGGCGCTCTTTGGATTTTTTGCCGGATGGACACAAGGTGCTCCTGGATGTTTCCGCGCGTCCGGAATTGCAATCGGCGTTGATTAACGCTTATCGCTCGCAAATCGTGGGCGGAAAAAACTATGAGCAAGCCGTCATCGGACGGCTCCTCGCGAACGCCACTTTTCAAGACGCTTACGCGCCGGACGCTCATTCGCGTTTGAGCATCGCCATGAATATGACGCCTCTCATTCTGGATGATCAGCTAAGCCCACGCGCGTTTATGCGGGATATCCTGCGCGCGACAGGGGATGAAATTGATGACAATCTTGCTGTTTTTTTAGGGTGATTTGCCTTCCTCAGGTGAGTAATTGATATTCTTTGTGCGCGGCAAGGATGCCACGCACCAGTAGGTAAACAAACCATCACTGCCAAAGCCTTTTCGCTGTAGAGTAAAACAAAAAACCGTGGACTTCTAACCACGGTTGAGCATTTAATTTATTTGATCGCGGAGGCGTCTCGCCGACGCAATTAATTTGGCTTTTGAGCCAGCAGACGATACTCGTTCTCCGCTAAAACCCTGCCAATTTCCCAAACATCCACACCGCGTTCATTTGCCAGGGACTTGAACCGCGAAACTTTTTCAGCAGGCACACCCATCAACAAGCCACCACTGGTTTGGGGATCAAAGATGACCATATGCTGGTTTTCGGTCAGTTCGGGGTCAATCATCACGTCTTTGCCAAAATAAAGGCGGTTGTTAAACGCGCCACCGGGATAGGTAAAAGCCTCAATGCAGGCTCTCGCGCAATCGTGAATGGGTAAATGATCATACCAAAACTCCAACCCAACACCAGAAGCCTTTGCCATCTCAGAGGCATGTCCCATGAGTCCAAAGCCAGTGATGTCGGTCACCGCCTGCAAGTCACAGGCTTCTGCCAGTTCTGCCGCGTCTTTGTTCAGGCGCATCATCCAATCGGTGATTATTTGCAAGGCATCTTCACCCAACTTGCCACGTTTCAGGGCGGTTGTGCTCACGCCGATGCCCAATGGTTTGCTCAAAAACAGCGCGTCGCCTGCCTGCAAGCCCTTTTTGGTGAGAATATCCGCGGGATCCACTAAACCCAAAACAGCCAAACCAAACTTGGGTTCAGGGTCAGTTACGGTATGTCCACCCGCGATGACCACACCCGCCTCATGGCATTTATCCGCGGCGCCACGCATCATCTCGCGCGAAATCTCCACCGGCAATTTCGCGGGCAGAGCGGCAATATTGAGTGCCAAAACAGGTTTGGCACCCATCGCGTAGATATCAGAAATGCTGTTGGCAGCCGCGATGGCGCCATAGGCATAGGGATCATCCACGACCGGCGTAAAGAAGTCAGTCGTTAAGACCACCGCGCTATGCTCGTTCAGTTTCCACACGGCGGCGTCATCGGGCGCGCTAAGACCGACCAGTAAATCCGGATAGTCTTCGGCGGCAAAAGTTTCTTTGATTGGCTGCAGAACCTGCGCCAGTGCCTCAGCACTTAGCTTTGAGGCTCAACCAGCACAGCTTGACAGCGCGGTCAAGCGGATGTCTTTGGTTTCGTTATCCATAGTAATTATTTTATCCGATTTATGTCCTGTTTGGAATAATCCACGCGTTGCAAGGTAATTTAATATGAGCACCGCATTGAAGCATAAAAAGGGGCATTGTAGGTAAAAAAAGTTCTCTACCTTAATAGGGTGACAACAGGTATAATGAAAGCGCTTCGGCAGCAGACCTTAAGAGCCGAAACGAGTTGATAGGTATAATGCATTGGACAAGAAAATGCCCAATGTGATTGTGTGTATCTGGACCAAATCGGGCAGTCTATCGCGCTGTTTTCTGTTTCACACGGTTCCTTTGAAAAAAGCCGGAAGCAAATGACAGCGAGAAGATATTTTTCTGTCGGATTAATCTTTAATAAACAAACGCGTTAATCACCGCGATATAAAAAAAGCTTAAGGAGATTAATCAATGAAACAAATTCGTGTGCTTCAATGGGGCTTGGGTGCAATGGGTAGTGGCATGGCCAGACTCGCGCTCAAAAAATCAGGTCTCAAAATTGTTGCCGCCGTAGATGGCTATGAAGGCTACAATGGCAAAGACCTGGGTGAGATTCTCGGTGTAGAAAACACCGGTGTCATCGTCACCAACAACCCCGAATCCGTCTTAGACAAAGAAAAAGTCGACGTTGTAGTCATCGCCACCACTTCGTGGACTGAAAAACAAATGCCAGACTTGCGCAAGATCCTCAAAGCGGGCATCAACTGTATTTCCATCGCTGAGGAGATGTCAACGCCGGAAGCGCAAAACCCCGACCTTGCCAAAGAGCTGGATGAGCTCGCCAAAGCCAACGGTGTGAGCATCCTGGGCACCGGTGTGAACCCCGGCTATGTGCTTGACCTGATGGTCGTTATGCTGACCGGCGGTTGCCACGAGGTGGAACGCATTGAGGCTTCACGCGTCAATGACCTTAGCCCCTACGGGCCTACCGTAATGGAAACCCAAGGCGTGGGCACCAGCCCCGAAGCTTTCCGCGCGGGTGTTGAAGCTGGCACCATTGTTGGCCATGTTGGCTTCCCCGAATCCATTCGCATGATTAGCGATGCCATAGGATTGGGCGTTGACCGCATCGAAGAAATCCGCGAGCCTATTGTCAGCACCGTGCGCCGGGAAACCCCACACGTGGTTGTCGAACCCGGTATGGTGGCTGGTTGCGCGCATATCGGAATCGGCTATCGCGGTGACAAAGAAGTCATCCGCCTTATCCACCCACAGCAGGTTCATCCCCAGCTTGAAGGACAGGATACCGGTGACTACATCAACATTTACGGCAAGCCTGAAGTACATATGGCCATTACCCCCGAATACGCGGGTGGCATTGCCACTCAAGGCATCGCCGTCAACATGATTCCCCACATTTTTGCTGCTACACCTGGCCTCAAACGCATGATTGACATGCCCACGCCAGCAGCACTGATGGGCGAATCAGCCTATACCCGAAGGGTCTAATTTATGACTGAAATCGAAAAAGGAACCTGGGTTGAGATCGAGCATGTCATTTTGCAACCCGCGGAGCGTGCTCAGAACTTGCCCGAAGACACCAAGAAAACCCCTTACGTCATGCGATTAAGCGGTTTTTTAACCGCGGACGCGGAACTGGGCGATGAAGTGACGGTCAAATCGCTCATCGGACGAGAGCATCAGGGCATATTAAAGACGGTCAATCCCAGCTATAACCATAGTTTTGGCCCAACCATGGCTGAACTTTTGCACATCGGCATTGATGAAGAGGAGGCATAATGAGCACGCGCGATAACAGCTACAGTGCCGTTATGGCACGCAGCAATGAAATCATGAAAGCCTCTGTGGGAATGGATTACGACGATTACATTTCCAGCCCAATCGCTTTTGACTACGAACGCATGATGCGTGATACCGGTTATAGCCATGAAGAGATTGTTAAAATCCAAACCGAAACCAAGGTCGGCAACACGCCCCTTTTTGAACTCAAACGCTTAACCGAAGCAGTGCGCAAAATCTCTGAGCCCGGCAAAGGCGCGCGGATTCTTTTAAAAGATGAAGCCGCGAACGCTTCAGGCAGTTTTAAAGCTCGCCGGGCATCGGTTTCGGTTTTTGAAGCTGCGAAAAAAGGATTTAAAGGCGTTGTGGCAGCCACCAGTGGCAATTATGGCGCCGCGGTCGCTTCGCAAGCCAACCAACGTGGTTTAAAATGTACCGTCATTCAGGAAGTTTATGACTCACGTGGCGTTGGTCAACCTGAAATCATCGAAAAAGGACGTAAATGCGAAGCCTATGGCGCGGAAGTCATCAAATTGACCGTCGGACCAGAACTTTTCTATATCCATTTGCTCACGCTTGAACAGACCGGCTTCTTTAACGCCAGTTTGTACACGCCTTTTGGCATTCGTGGTGTGGAAACGCTTGGCACCGAAATTGTTGAGCAGGTACGCGCGCGCTATGGTCAGGATCCCGATGCTGTCATCATCACCCAAGCGGGTGGTGGCAATCTGACCGGTACAGCCCGCGGTATCTTAGCCGCTGGCGCGAACGATACCCGCATTGTGGCTTGCTCGGTTGATTTGAGCGGTTTACACATGGCGTCTGATACCGACTTCAACAAAAAATCCTTCACCACCGGACACACCGGTTTTGGCGTACCCTTTGCCACCTGGCCGGATCGCGCTGACGTGCCCCGCAACGCGGCGCGCAGTTTGCGCTACATGGACGAATACCAGCTCGTGACCCAGGGCGAGGTCTTTTACGTGACCGAGTTGCTGACCAAACTGGAAGGCATTGAGCGTGGTCCCGCTGGAAACACCAGTCTGACCGCTGCGGTTGCCATGGCGCGCCAGATGGACCGTGATCAAATCGTCGTGGTGCAGGAAACCGAATATACCGGCGCTGGCAAACATCACAACAGCCAGCTCAGTTTCGCGCGCGAAAATGGTATCAAGGTTTACGTTGGCGACCCCACTGAAAACGTACCCGGCAAGACCATCGTTTTACCCGAACGGCTTGATCAGGTGCGGGGTAAAGCACAGGATATGGAAAGTCTCAGACATTCCTACCTGCGCAACGCCGCCAAACGCCATCCCGTGGAAGCCTGGACTGACGAAGACATCGCCTTTTTGGCAGCTGATATCAAGAGCACACCCGATTGGGTGCGTGCCAATTTACCGCAAGAAGAATAAAAGGAGACACAAATGACAGATGAACGTATCAAACAATTTGAAGTTCGTCACGAACGTTTGAAAACGCTTAGCGACGACGAACTCAAAGCTCATTTTTGGGATTTGTGCTATCAAGTCGTTGATCCCATCATCGATCTGGCACGCACACACACATCCCCATCCATCGAGCGTTCTATTTTACTGAGAATGGGCATTAATAGTGCCAAATCACATGGCATCGTAGACGCGATCCACCAGGCTAACTTGCTTGGTAAAGGCGCAGGGCACGTCCTGTTGAAACTCAGCAAGAAGCTCAATGTTGACGTAAAAGCCGCTGGCGATGCTATTTTAGAAAACAAAGATGTCCTCAATGGGCTGTTTGAGGAGGCATAATCATGACCAAGAAAATGCAACCTTTAGACCCTAACAAGAAATTAGACATCGAATCAATCCTCGAGAATCTTGAAGACTATCGCCCACCCCGCAAAGGCTGGACCTGGCGTGTTGTGCCTGAAGATGGCGTTGATATGGGACCCTTCCACTATCGCGATATGGCGGAACCCCTAAAACGCAGTATCGGTTTGCCCGCTTCGAAGTATTTCGATAACATCGACCCCCAACCCAAACCTGTCGTGACAACGGAAATCGCTTCTGGTCGATTTGAAGATGATATCCGCCGCATGCGGATGGGTGCCTGGCATGGTGCTGACCACTTGATGGTCATTCGCCACACAGGCCAAAGCCATATTGATGGTCTGATGGAAGGCACCCCCGAAGGTGTGGGAGGTGTGCCTATCACGCGTAAGCAAATCCGCGCTTCACGTAAAGCGATTGACCTTATTGAAGAAGAAGTCGGACGCCCAATCAACTTCCACAGCTATGTTTCTGGTGTGGCTGGGCCCGAAGTGGCTGTACTCTTCGCGGAAGAAGGCATTAACGGCGCGCATCAGGACCCGCAATATAACGTTCTGTATCGCAACATTAACATGTACCGCTCTTTTGTGGACGCTGCTGAAGCGAAAAAGGTGATGTCCTCAGCTGGTATCTTCCAGATTGACGGCGCGCATAACGCCAACGCGACCGCGAAAGCTGGTTGGCTGGTGATGCCCGAATTGCTCGTGCAACATGGCATCAACTGTGCTTATAGTGTGCGCTCGGGAATGCCCAAAGAGCTTATCGGTCTCAGCACCGTGCCACCCAACTCACCACCCGCTCCAAAGTTCTGGTATGACCTGCCCTATGCGGTGGCACTGCGCGAAATTTTCTCGGATTTCAAAATGCGCGCGCAACAAAACACGCGCTACATTGAAAGCTCCATCGAAGAAGCCATCCGCACACATACCATCGATACCATCATCTCCATGCTTACCAGCGCCGATATCCAAAGCACGATTACGCCCGACGAAGGCCGCAACGTGCCCTGGCACTACAACAACATCCGTGGCGTCCAAACCGTAAAACAAACCTGGGCGGCTATGGATGGCTTGAATGAAATGATTCAAATCAAACGTGATGGCCCCCTGGGTGACATGGTACGCGACATCAAAGAGCGCGCAGTCGCTTTCCTTGAGGAAATCATTGAAGTTGGCGGTTACTTTGCCGCGGTTGAAAAAGGTTTCTTTGTCGATTCCGCGCAGTATCCTGAACGTTCCGGCGACGGTATTGCTCGCCAGGGCGATGCAGGCGTAGCTGCTGGCAGCATTATCGAGCGCGACCCCGACTATTTGGCGCCCGTATGCGCCCACTTCGGAGACAACCACCTGCCTGAAGGCATCACACATGCCTGTGACGCGATCGGTGGCTGCACGCTATGTAACCCCGACTTGATTACCTATATCGATGAGTTTGACCCCGAAGATAATGTACACAAACGCCTTGAGAAAACCTGGGACTATCGTAAGGGCAACCTGATTAGACCTGAAGTGGAATGGGCTGGCGACGGAACCGTTTTGGTTGAGATGATGATCCCCGAAAATGAAGATTACGCCCGCGAAGCTGGTTTGGAAATCGCGCGACGCATGGGTCTGGAAGATCCACAGGTCATCAACCTGATGGTCTTGCATCCTGCCGAGGGCTGTTTCCTAGAAGTCAAGGGCAAGGTGACCTTTGATATTGATCGCCGTGACCTGAAGATTCCCGAAAAAGTTATTCTGCTTTCCGAAGAAGAAATCCGTGACGCGGTAAAGAAGACCAATCTTACCGTTGTCGCTGGTACGGTAGGCGAAGACGAACATAGCGTCGGTTTGCGCGAGATTTTGGATATCAAGCATGGTGGAATCGAGAAATATGGTGTGAAATACCACTATTTGGGAACGTCTGTGCCCATTGAGAAAATGGTCGATGCTGCCATCGAAACTGGCTCGCAAGCGATTTTGATTTCCACGATTATCAGCCATGGCGACGTGCATCGCATCAATATGCGCAAGCTCGACGAACTTTGCCGTGAGAAAGGTATCCGCGATAAGGTCGTTTTGATTGCCGGTGGCACACAAGTCAGTGCCGATATGGCAACCGAAACAGGTATGGACGCCACATTTGGGCGCGGCTGCAAGGGTATCAACGTGGTTGACGCCATTGTAAAAGTTCTCAAAGAACGTGGTGTCGTTTAGTCATAAATGGATATTCTAACGCTTGAGGTCGGCTCAACGATAACCAAGGCAAACGCTTTCGAGCTCTTGCCAGAAGGTCGTTTTGAGCATTTAGCGCAGGGTATTGCCGCGACATCTATAAGTAGTGGCGATGTTGGTATTGGTGTTGAGTCTGCCCTGGCAGTTTTGAATGAAGCCTTGCCTCGGGCGTTGGAAGACCCTCAGTATTTTGTAAACAGTTCAGCCGCGGGCGGTCTGCGAATGACCGTCCACGGCTTGACTTTTAACATGACCGCTCGTGCGGCACGTGAAGCCGCTCTGGGAGCGGGCGCGATCATCAAGCAAATCACCGCTGGTGCCCTGGATGAGTATGATTTGGCGGAGATAAAAGAAATCCAGCCTAACATCATTCTCCTGGCAGGTGGGGTGGACTACGGCGAAAAACGTATCGTCGTGCAAAATGCCAAGGCGATTGCCTCGCTGGGTCCCATCGCGCCGGTTATTTATGCTGGTAATATCGCCATCCGCGCTCAAATTAAGGATATTTTCGAACGCGCGGGGATTGAACTGATGCTCGCTGAGAACGTTTTCCCAGCAGTTGATCAGCTCAATATTGAACCGGTACGTGTCATTATTCATGAGCTTTTCAACAAGCACATCGTGCACGCGCCAGGAATGTCGCGTTTAGCTGAGTTGACCCAGGCGCCCGTATTGCCCACACCAGGCGCGGTATTGCTGGCAGCAAAATTGTTCGCGGAAGCCCTGGGCGATGTCTTGGTGATTGACGTGGGTGGCGCGACAACCGACGTGCATAGCGTGACCGAGGGAAGCCTGGAATGGACTTCGCGGTTAACGGACCCTGAACCTGTCGCCAAACGTACCGTTGAGGGCGATTTGGGCGTGTTTGTGAATGCGGCTAACATCCTTGCCCTGGCAAACGACCCGGAGTGGGAAGCCGAAATGGAGCATCTTATGGCGATGCCTCAGACCGAGCAGGAGATGAACCTGACACGGTGGCTCACCAAGCGCGCGGTCGAGACCGCCATTCGCCGCCATGCCGGGCAGGTGAGCGACCTGTATACGCCTTCCGGAAAGATTAAAATTGTGCGCGGGAAAGATCTGACCGCCGTACAATGGCTGGTGGGCACAGGTGGCGCGCTGACGCATCTCAGTGGTGGCGAGGAAATCTTGCGGGGGATTTGCATGGGCGCGGGACAGCATTTATTACCCACGCCTGAGACTAAAGTTATTATTGATGGTTCTTATCGTTTTTCCGCCCTTGGCACCTTGGCACATCATTATCCTGAGGAAGTCAAAGCTACTTTTGTGCATTGGGTTGGGTATACTGATGTTGGTTAAGATTATAAATTCCACCCCCTTCCCCCCCTCCTGGGACTGCTTGCGTGCCGAGTGCTTTTCTCGGCTGGGGGATGAAAGGGGGTGGGCTATTTGGACACAAGCCATCTATACGGAGGATGTAAGGGGATGGGTTGTTCAGCCACAACACTATTCCAGAATAGCAACGGAACATAGGGAACTGTGTCTATGCCAGTGAAAATGATGACCCAACTGGCAAGAAATAACCGCAACAATGCCACACTTGAAGAAAGAAGATTGTGGAACCAGTTGCTAAGTACTCACCCATTACGTTTTCATCGTCAAAAAGTCATTGGTCCATACATCGCTGATTTCTACTGCCATGAGGCAAAATTAGTCATAGAACTGGATGGTTCCCAACATTATCAGGATGAAAATATAGCTAAAGATGAGTTGCGAACACAGTATTTGAATTCACAGGGGTTTCGAGTGCTTCGGTTTACAAATCATGAGGTGTACAGACATTTTGATGCTGTCTGTGAAACAATAAATAAGGTAATTGAAGAGATTATTGGTCATGCATTGGATTGGGGAGATTTATGAGTTACAGAAGTGCTCATCTGTTTTTTGAAGATTTGCGTTCCTCTAAATCTTCCACCCCCTTTAATCCCCCTCCTAAGGAGGGGGGGAATAACACTTGGCTACACCCCTTCCAACATTCCTGGGTTGGGGAGGATAACTCAGACAAGAATAATTATCGCAATATTTATGCACATAATATGTCATTATATTTAATGAATTATTCGAGTCAAATCCCACTCACCTCTACCTGTAAAAAAAGTTATTTCTTAGGAATATACCCATTCACTCCCTTCTGGAAGGAATTCTATTTCGCGGAGCAACGTGCCTTCCCCCCCTCCATGGAGGGGGAATTAAAGGGGGTGGGTGATTCATACACAACATATATACAAAAACATCAATATGTCATGCCATTAATAAATAAAAGGAGTAAAGATGTTTGAAACAACCCCCAGACTTGAAATCTATCTCGAGCGCATAAAGCAAAACGCTAAGAGTGTTGCCAAACTTTGCCATGATAATGGCATTCAAATCGCCATGGTAACCAAGGTTTTACGTGGTAACCCGGAAGTCGCGCGGGTTTTCATTGAAGCTGGTGCTGATATGATTGCCGACTCGCGCGTACCCAACTTGCGCCTCGTTGGCGAGCATCTGCCCGGTGTCCAGCGCCTTTTGCTGCGTATGCCAGCACAAAAGCAAGCTGAAGACGTTGTTATGCACACCGAATATTCGCTTAATTCGTCTCTGATGACCCTAAAAGCGCTATCCGATGCCGCGGTAAAGCTGGGCAAAGTTCACAAACCCATCATCATGGTGGATGTCGGCGACTTGCGCGAAGGCGTTTGGCCCGATAATTTAGTACCCCTTATCAAAGAAGCTGCCCTGCTACCTGGGCTTGACTTGGTTGGCTTGGGCGCGAACCTGGCATGTTACGGTGGCGTTATTCCCAGCGTGGAGAATATGCAAATCCTGATTGACGCGCGTGATGAAGCCCGACGCGTTACGGGTTTAGAGCTTGGTTTACTCTCCGGTGGCAACAGCTCCGGTTTGCCCCTTTTAGCGAGTGGCAAGATGCCCAAAGAAATCAACCACTTTAGAGTAGGAGAGGCGATTGTGCTGGGGCGCAACGTGCTTGACCGCAGCCCATGGCAAGGCACTCGCCAGGATACGATTCAGGTTGTGGCTGAAATCATTGAACTTTTGGAGAAACCTTCTGTGCCGATTGGCGATACCGGTCAAGACGCGTTCGGCAACGAACCCGAATTTGAAGACCGGGGTATTCGTAAGCGCGCCATTTTAAACCTCGGCAGACAGGATGTAGTCATCGAGGGTTTGGAACCCATTGATCCGGGCATTATCGTCCTGGGTGGTTCAAGCGACCATGCCATTTTGGACGTTAGCGATGCGCACACGCCACTAAAATTAGGCGATGAAGTCGCCTTTTATCCCGGCTATGGCGCCACATTGGCAGCCGCGACATCTGAATACGTAAGAAAAGTCACTCTGTAATCAGAGCCTGGCAAGGAGAAAAAATGGATCAGAAACCCGAAACAGATGAAAAAGATTTTGACCCCAATTGGGCTAAAAACTTGATGAACGAACTGAAACAAAGTTTTATGGATGTTGGCGACTCGTTTGAAAAAGCCTGGAATGAAGGCAAGAACGACCCCAAGATTAAAAAGTTCGGCGAGGAAATGAAAAGCACTTTCAAGAAAATGGGTGAGGATATTGAAGAATTATTTAGCAGTAAACCCAAGGAATAATTAGCTTTTTCTCAGTTTCCTTTAAACGGCGAGCGGATTTTTTGCGCCGCCTCGCGTTTGCTCTCATCGCCACGCTTGTCATAACGACGCGTGGTATCCGCGCTGGCGTGCCCGGCGATGGCTGATACCGTCAGTACATCTACGTCCGCGCTGAGCATATCCGTGATGGTTGTGCGGCGAACATCATGTGGGCTAAAAGGTGCCACACCAGCTTGCTTTTGGCGATTTTGCAAAATCAAATATATGGCTTGCGCGCTTAAACGTTTAAGCGATGCCTTGCCACTTTTTGAAACGCGTGTGAAAAGTGGCCCCAGTTGCCTGCCACGGTGCACCAGCCAGGCTTCAATAGCGTTGACTACATCTTCCGAAATAAAAACTTCACGTTGTTTGGAGCCTTTGCCAATCAGGCGCAGTTTCCCTTCGCGCGCGTCAAAATCGGCGAGATTGAGGGTGACCAACTCCTGGCGACGCATACCCGTGGCGTAGAGCACGCTAATGATGGTGGCATCGCGCGTGGCAAGAGCGGGATTCTTGGTTTGTGCCAGACATGCGCGCACAAGCGCTTCTAATTCGGATTGCTCCAGTTTCCGCCCGCGGGGTATGCTTTCGTGGCGCAGGGAGCGCACAGAAACAGCGCGATAGTAGTCGTTATGATCCACAAACAGCTCCAGGCGATAGGCTTCCGCCAAAACGCGCCGCAAGGCAACCAGATGTTTGTTGACACTGGCTTTTGCATAGCCTATTTCAAGCATGTGTGGGGGCAGACTGTTGCTATGTTCATAGCGCAGGTTTTGCCACGGAAATTTTGTGGCGTCATCGATTTTGCCATCTGAAAACATGTAAGTCAGATTGTTGAGCGCGGTGCGTTGTGTCCGCGCGCCTGACGCGCTGAGCGTTGCCAGATAGGCTGTGGTGGGACAGGGGAGCTTGGGATCGTGGATCAGCTCTTCGCCTGAAAGAGTGATGAGTTGCGCTTTTTTGCTCATAGTAATAACATTAAGAGAATAATATTCTCATAAGTTATTATACATTAAGACATACATGAATGTTATAGGCTTTGGTCATTTATCATTTCATGGTAAATGTCTATGCAGACACAGAAATACACAGTAACATCCGCTTTGTATTATTGTCCTAAGCATGGTCTTGGAGTGTTGATAAATCATTCACCTAATTGTGGTTGCTTCGGCGAGACGCCTCAGCGATCAATATCAAATCATCATCTTCACGGTCTCCTGAACACGGGCACATGCCAGCCAATCTATTAGTGTGTGGTGTTTCCGCCACGCATTCTCATTTTATTATGGTCTTTTCTTCATCAGATTTATTACTTATGAGAATACCACTTCTCGATAGTTATAAATCCTGGTATAGAGAACTCTCGCAACTTTAAACACCAAATATGAGCGTTTAGCAAGTAATCAATGACTATTCCACATATTTGACAAATATGAGCGCGCAAAATGCGTTCTGTTAAAAATGAATTTTTTCTTCGCGATAAATCGTGCCTTAAACGCACCACGTCGCCTTAATGATCGCGACGTGGTGCACTTAATCGAAGAAAAGCTAATGGATTAGATGAAGCAACCCTTACGCAAAGGATAACCGTTGCTGTCTCTGGAATCACCAGTGATGATTTTGATGACATCCACCAAGATACCAATACCAAACAGACCTCCGGTGAAGATGTACAAAATACCCATACCCGTCTTGCCTACATAAAAGCGATGACCACCAATAAATCCAAGTAAGAGTGCCAAAATCAGTGCGGTTGTGCGGTTCTTGTCGCTGTAAACCGCGTTGGGATCGGTCGCGGCATAGCATTTTTCACAAACAGTAGTTCCAGGTGGGTTCATCGCGCCACAAACCTGGCAGTTTACTGGCATACGGCGATATTGGTACTGTGGCGATGGCGCGAAATAGCCTTGGTTATAGCCACCTTGTTGGTTTTGGGCAGGCTGTAATGGGCTTCCACATTGAGCGCAAACAGTCGCTCCAGCCGCGTTTTCAAATTGACAATTAAGACATTTCATGTCTAACTCCTTTTTACATTTTATCCAAGTTAATATTACAACATTTATGTTATGGGATTATAAAGGTTGTGTAAGACCCTGAATTTTTGATTACGCAACTTTTTTTCTGTAAATTCATAAGTCGAAATACCCATTCAGTTCAATTTTCAATATTATCATCAATACAATAACGTTTTCCTGCCAGCCATTCTTCACTAATTTCCATCAG
>Ga0123334_1000168_pt1 | contig 83714 bp, 70 predicted proteins | sample BiotimSIPDNA_FD_89706 | JGI IMG/M metagenome (GOLD analysis project Ga0123334, IMG submission 89706) | Anaerobic biogas reactor microbial communites from Washington, USA - Biogas_R1 time_0 SIP DNA | ecosystem: Engineered > Bioreactor > Anaerobic > Unclassified | place: Washington, USA...
CCTCTTCCATTCAGATTTCAAAGAACCAAATACCGACTGATACTTCAATCGGCGAAGTAACATATACGTCCCTACAAGAAACTCATTCAAAAAAAATCACTTTTTTTATCTTTTTTGTTTTTTTCGTCGGAAGACTCATTCAGAATCTGTTCGCCAATCAGTCTCACACGGCTCGAAACAAGCGGAAAACACAGCTTGAATGCGGTTCCGGTGTCCTTTACGCTCTGCACAGAAATCACTCCACCGTGTTCGCGAACAATACGCGCGACAATCGACAATCCCAGTCCTGTTCCGGTTGCTTTGGTCGTATAGAACGGCTCAAATACCCGTTGAATCATGTCGTGACCCATTCCGCAACCGTTATCTTTGACTTCAATCGTAAACTCATCATTCTCACACGAGGTCGATACCGTCACGATTTTCTCTGTTTTATTCGCGCCGCAAAAACCGTCCTCGAACGCATCAAAAGCGTTCTTGAGCAGATTAACGATGACCATCGAAATCTGACTTGGATCGACATTAACAAGCGGAATGTCATAATCCAGATTGTGACGCAAAGTAATCCCGCGACGCTGTGCTTCAGGCTGCATCAGGTCGAAAGCCTTCTCGGCCAACTCGCTGACCTGCACGAGTTCCATCATCGGAGACGTCGGACGCACGGCGCTACCAAACTCAGTAACAACCCTGTTGAGCCGATCAATTTCGTCATTGATAACAGACGCGATTGCTGACAACTTTTCCGGGCTAAGGTCGGCAACTTTTTTCTGTTGAATCTCGCGCTGCAAAACCTGAGCGTGCAACTTCATCGCATTGAGAGGGTTTTTGATTTCGTGCGCAAGACCCATTGACAACACATTCATCGTCTTGCTCTGCGCATTGAGATGGCGCTCCTGCTCAAGCTGTTTTTCCTGTTGATTATCACGAAAAGTCAGTACGACATACGAGTCCCCCGTATCGCCTGCGGCCCGTGTGCGGAAGCTGTTAATCACAATATTCCCGACCGCCTTGCCAAAGAACTGGAACTCGACATTACTCAGTCCTTTGCCCTCCAGCACGGTTTTGTCAAGGACCTTGGCAAGCTCCTTGCTCTTGACTACATCATGCAAATATCGCCCGACGATTGAGCGCTGATTCTTTAGCGAAAGATTCAGCAATTCTTTTGCGGCATCGTTAATGAAAATAACTTCGAGCGACGGCGAAAGAACAACGAGGCCCTCGTGAAGCGAATTGAGTACAAATTGAAGAAGATTCTTTTCCTGGAGCATAGAGGCAAGAAAAAACTCCACATCATTGCTGCTCATCTGCTTAAGCTTAGCAATGAGGCGGCTTTCCTGATTCTTCTCTGGCATTATCAATAGTTTTCCTTTCTGTCTCGCGGGACACAGCGACAACTTAGGGATTGGGCAATGCTAAACCAATTGTGTCAAAATATCGATGCACTCAAACGCCGTAGTGCGCAGATGTCCCAGTTGTTCCAATTCACTGATTTCGGGATGAACATAGGGATTACGCTGATGTTGCAATTCAATCAGTTTGTTGGCCAAATCGATGACCTGTGCGTCAGTCTCCAAACCCTTCAATCCCAACGGATTATTTATCTTGCGAACTTTGCCGGCCTTGGACCATTCGTAGGTGCGGCCGAAAAGCAAAATCAAAATACCCAGAGCCTTGAGTCCATCGGGTTTAAAGTGGGACTGGTGCTCGAGTAGACGCGACAACGTTATGCGCACATTGTCAACGGTAATATCCATCGGATGCTCCTGCAACATACGCAAAATGTACTGGTGATAATAAACCGAGATTCCACGCGCATTCGGCTCCAGCATATCGCGGATACGCTGAATATTCATCTGGTCAGCCAGAAACCGTTTAACCTTGCGTTGAGTGCGTTCTTTGGCTTCATTTTCGACGGCGAAACAGTACGAGAACCCGATGTTGCGTGAGAAGTCAAGAGGCAGCTCCGAGTGCGAGGCGCATTGAAACAGGAATTCCGCAATCATCAGACTGTCGCGAGTTTCCTGCGAACATCGATTCCATGCCGGCACCTGTTCCTGCATTTTCTTGGCATGCTCCGTGGGCGACTCTAGCCCGGGCAGATGCAGCGCCTGTTGGCGTGTGGCGAGCTGCGAAGACTGTTCCTTGAAAATCAGTTCATTTGCCCGCAAATACTGGTTCATCGCTTCCTGCCGCAAATACGGATGCAAATCCGTCTTTGCGGACAAATCCGCAAGCTCCGTCGCCGTCTCTTCACTGAGTGGATTCTCGGGTGTTTTGCCCTCCTCCTCCGCTTCCTGAATAGCATCAATCTGACGGCGAATCTGCTCGATATGTTCAAGCAACGACCGATTCTCGCGCTGTGCGGTGCAAGCCTTATCCAGAGCCTCAAAAAGTGTACACATATTTTCTTCAATCTTGGCTTTACTGATTACAGCCATCGCGCCCTGATTGACCGCGGACGCACCATCCTCGAGCGTCCCAATGGCGCTAATCATGATAACAGGCAGCAACGGCCATGCGTCACGCAACGTGTCAATCAGTTCGAGTCCTTCATGCTCGGTACGCATTTGCAAGTCGGTAATCACGACATCAGGCAAATCGCTCGCGATGCGTTCCAGTGCGCTTGCGGAGTCTTCAGCCTCGGCAACGACATAGTTGTTCAGCACTAATTGCCGTCGAAAGGCCTCCCGATAGAGGCGATTGTCATCCACTAACAAAACATAAGTTGGGTTGTCATCGGTAGACTTTGGCACATAATTTGTTGAGCACATAATGCTGAACGATCCTTTCAACTGTAACAAGATTCCGTATCTTTTATGAAGTTACATTTATAAATCTGAATTCATGAATTATATCACTAACTATTAGTTTCCGCTCCGCCTTGTAATGTTAACACATGGAGAAAAAAAGATGAGATTTCCCGAATACATCGCCAAACAGCTTTTGGCACAACAAGGCATCACGATTCCACGCAGTCGCGTCTATTCGCAAGAAATGGATTTACACGAGATGTGGTCAGACCTGACGAAGGACGGCACACAACCGGGCATCATCGTCAAAGCGCAAGTCCTGACCGGAGGCCGCGGCAAGGCGGGCGGCGTCAAGCTCGTGCGGAATGAATCCGACCTCAAGGCTACGTGCGACACAATCCTCGCCATGACAATCAAGAAAGAGAAAGTCATGGGTTTGTTGTTCGAAGAGCTTTTGCAAATCGATCGAGAAATCTATATCAGCATCGCGCTTGACCGCAAGCAGCGCAAACCAATCATCATGCTCAGTTGCGACGGCGGCATGGACATCGAAACGGTTGCGAGCAACACACCCGAGCGCATCATGAAAATGCCGCTGACGGAAGCAAGTTGCCTACGCAACTGGCAACTGCGCGAGCTGATTGCTTTCGCGCAAATCCCCCAAGAATGCAAAGATTCTTTCGCCAACGTTTGCCGTAAACTGGCGCTTCTTTTCCACGCGAAGAACTGCTCTCTCGTTGAAATCAATCCACTTGTCATTACAATACAGGGTCAGATTATCGCGGCTGACGCGAAGCTCGTCACGGACGATAACGCCACGTCAGGCAAAGATATTGCAGCGGAATTCGCCTACATGTCCCCCGAAGAAGATCCGATGGACAAGGAAGCGGCACAGGCAAAATTGAATTTTGTGCGGCTCGACGGAACGATTGGTTGTATGGTCAATGGTGCCGGGCTTGCGATGGCAACAATGGATGCGCTGTTGATGTCGGGTGCGTCGCCTGCCAATTTCTTAGACATCGGGGGTGGCGCCAAAGTCGAACAAGTCTCCGCCGCGCTTGACATCATCTCGCGAACCCCGGGCGTCAAATCAGTTTTTATCAACATTTTTGGTGGCATCGTTCGTTGCGATATGGTTGCGCAGGGGCTGCTCGACGCACTCAAACTACATCCCGAATGGTCATTGCCAATTGTGGTGCGACTGGCTGGAACAAACGAGACGGAAGCTCGCAAACTTCTGGCGCAACATCCGAAATTCAACCTTGCGGCAAGCATGAGCGATGGCGCGAAAAAAGCAGTGGAACTGTCCAAAGCGTAGAATTTAATGACCATGAATTTTCCATTGCCGTCGATTGCGCAGACATTTGGCAAAGAGTTTGAGCAGGCTCTGTTTGGCATAGAGCACCCCGGGCGCTACATTGGGGGCGAGTTCAACATCACCTACAAAAATCCCGCACAGGTGCGCTGCCGGATTGGGTTGGCGTTTCCCGACATTTACGATATTGGGATGTCATATCATGGATTCAAAATTCTCTATGAAGTCATCAATCAGTTCCCTGACCTACAGGCAGAGCGAACTTATGCCCCATGGGATGATTTCGAGAAGCTACTGAGAACAACAGGCACGCCGCTCTATCTACTCGAATCCAAAGAATCACTGCGTTGCGCGGATATTATTGGGTTTACGTTGCAGCACGAAACCACTTACACAAATATCCTCAACATGCTTGACTTGTCTTCCATTCCACTACATGCATCGGACAGAACTCAGGACGATCCTATTGTCATAGCGGGAGGCCATGGCGCCTACAATCCCGAACCACTGGCAGAGTTCATCGACGCGTTTTTTTTAGGCGATGGCGAAGCCATACTTCCTGAACTGATGCGTCAGTATGCCGAACTGCGCGATGCCCACGCGACACGAACACAAATCTTAGAACATTGGGCACGCAACACCGGTGTGTATGTTCCCGCGTTCTATCAAGTCCTCTACAACGACAACAAAACAGTACAGAGCGTCACACCTATCAATCCGAACGCGCCAGCCGTCATTCATCGCAATGTGTGGGACTTGCGTAACGACTCCCTTCCCATTCGCCCGCTGCTCTCGCTGACACGCATCATTCACGACCGCCTTGCCATCGAGATTCGCCGCGGATGCTCGGGCGGATGCCGCTTCTGTCAAGCCGGAATGGTGACGCGTCCTGTTCGCGAACGGTCGCCCGAGAACATCAAACAAATGATTCGTGATGGACTGCGCAACACCGGATGTGAGGAAGTCTCGCTACTATCATTGTCAAGCGCGGACTACACGCAGATTCTGCCACTGACAAGACAGCTCTGCTCGGAATTATCCAAGGACGCCATTTCAATCAGTCTGCCGAGTTTGCGCATCAATGCGTTCGACGTTGACCTTGCCGATGAAATCGGCCATGTCCGCAAATCGGGTTTTACCTTTGCTCCCGAGGCAGGCACGGACAGACTGCGCCATGTTATCAACAAAAAAGTCAACGAAGAAAAGTTTCTTCAGACCGTCGAGACGGTTCTGTCTCGCGGATGGCGAACCTTGAAGTTGTACTTTATGTTTGGTCTACCGACTGAAACAGACGATGACTTGCAAGGCATTGTTGACATCACGAACAAAATCATCAAAATGGGACGGAGCCATTATGGCAAGAGTTTTCAGCTCAATCTGTCCTTATCGCCATTCGTCCCCAAAGCGCAAACGCCGTTCCAATGGCATGCCATCCCCGACCTTGCGGAATTGAATCGCCGCCTCAACATCGTCAAATCGCAAATGGACAGGCGTTTCTCGCGTCTCAAACCTCATAATCTAGAAGAATGCAAACTGGAAGCTGTCCTCGCTCGTGGCGACAGAACAGTCGGCCGCGTGTTGGAGAAAGCTTGGCAAAAAGGATGCAAGTTTGATTCATGGCGTGACCATCTCGACATGTCGGCATGGGACGCAGCCTTTGAGGAGTGTGGCATTGAGCCAGCTTTTTATGCGAATCGTTCCCGTGACTTCGACGAGGTTTTGCCATGGGATCATCTGGATGCCGGCCCCGGAAAGAAGTACCTGTTACGAGAAATGAAACAGGCCGAAAAGGGCGTCATCACTCCTGATTGCAACGGCGAAATATGCAACGGTTGTGACGCTTGTGCCCCCAAACCGGGCAACATTCTCTCGGCGGATACAGATCCCGTTATCGAAGCGCCGCCCAACAGCCGGACACAGCGAGAATTACCGGTGGCAGTTCAACGGATGCGTCTACTGTTCACCAAAATCAACACACTGCGCTTTGTCTCGCATCTGGATATTGCCCGCTGCATTCAGCTCATTTTTCGTCAGTGCGGCATACAGGTTGGCTACACACAAGGCTTCACCCCACACCCCAAGATGCAATTCTCGTCACCGCTACCACTTGGTTTCGGTAGCAAAGCAGAGATTCTGGATGTCTTCCTCGCGCACACATACACCCCCAATGAGTTGTTAGAACTTCTCGGACAAGTTTCGCTTCAGGGGTTGCAATGGCTCGACGCCAAAGAGATTCCACTGAATTCGCCATCTATCGAGACGCAGCTCAAGAGTGCGTCCTATGTGGCGAAGCTCGATACACCCTGCGACTTTACCGCGAAAATCGCGGAGTTTCTTTCGGCCTCGGAGTATCCAATAACGATTGAAGGCAAAAAAGGCAACAAACAGCGCGACCTAAAGCAAAGCATCATTGCGCTACATCAACCCGACAGCCAAACCGTCAACATAACCGTCAGTCTTGCGACAAACGAATACGTTAATCCACTCAAAGCATTGTGCCACATTGTGGACAAAGAGTTGACAAAAGATGTCTACATGGAACGCGTAGCGCTAGAGATGGCATCCACGCACGACGATTAGAACAGCGCCCTAATGAGGTCAAAAATTGAGCGAAATTGCGCTGTGGGCGTGAGTTCGCCGGTCATGACATACAATGCTCCCCAGATGATAGCAAGCAAAATAAAAAGCGTGGACAAGTGCTTAATCCATGCCCACAAACTGAACCTGTGTTCGAAGGGGTTGGGCGCGTTCTCGCTCAGCCATTGCTGATACTCGTAAAAACTATCACGGCATGTCGTGGAACAGAAATCGCCTTTACCCTCAGGGCCGTGAATTGTGCAGCTCTTACAGATGGGGGCACCACATTCGCGGCATTCCGCAGAAGCTGGAATATCGGGATGTTTATAACAAAATCCTAAATCTTTCTCGATTTCTTTCACTGCAATTTCTCCGAAAATCGTTGATAAACATCCAACTGCATTTGCAAAATCTTTTCCAAATCAAACATCTCTCTGACGCGCTGCCGCGAGGCACTGCCCATCGCGACAGCCCTGTCTTTATCATCGAGTAGCCGCATCACAGCCGATGCCAACGCATCCTTATCATGCACCGGAATTAAGTATCCTGTCTCTCCGTCCACGACTTCCTCGCGGCAACCGCGAATGTTTGTCGCCACTTGCGGCAGCTCCATCGCCATTGCTTCGAGCATCGAGACAGGCATCCCTTCACGATAAGACGGAAGACAAAATACATCCATAATCGATAGATAAGGCGCCGTGTCCGGGACAAGCCCTGCCCAACATAGCGAGGCGTCAATACCGATTTCCTTAGTGCAATCAATCATCGCCTGTTTCTGTGCGTCATAATCACTGGGCAAAACATCCCCCACGATAAGGAATCGAGCTTCCGGATATTTCTCACGAATAGCCGCGGCCGCATGGAAAAACTCATAATAGCCTTTCTCACGCACAAGACGCCCGACAATGCCAATTACAGGCACTGCCGGCGCAATTCCCAAACGTTCGCGCAACAAGCGCCGATCATCAGCGCTAAAACGCGCCGGGTCGTAGTGGTTCATATCGACACCATTGCGAATCGTCAACATCTTCTCCGGCCGCATGATTCCCAACCGCGTAGCAGTCTCCTTATCCTCCGCGCTGACCATGAATATATAGTCCGTAAAACGCGCCCCAAACCACTCAATCATGATATGTGGCAAACGCTTATACCAAGGCATATTTTCGTGGAAATAAAAGCCATGAACCGTATAAAACACAACGGGGATATGTGCCAACTTCGCCATTGGACGCGACAAGAGAGCCGCGATGGGTGTGTGGACATGCAGAATCTGCACATGTTCACGCCGAAGCATCCGATATGTTGCGACAAAACTTTTGAGATGCTTACCCAACCGAAAGGCGCGACTAATATAGTTCGGCACATAACGAAATCCCTGCGCCTCGATTTTCGCGCAATCGTCTGACGGCGAGCACGCGAAGGACACATCGTATCCGGCATCCCTTAAGGAATGCATCAACGGAAGCAAAAACTGCCGTATCGTAAAATCGACCGCAGAAAGCTGCATGACACTGATTGTTGTGGGGCGTGTCATCTTGTCGTTCATCCGCCTACTCCAGCAAAATCGGAACAGCTTCTAAACCGCGATGTGTCGCTTCCCAGCGTGCGGTCGCGTCAAGCGACGTTTGCGAGAAAATCATCACGCCACTTGTTTTCTCGATGCACAGCCGCACAGCCCGCTCCCAATCCTGATCAGAAGTCAGATTTGGCACATACAAACCGGGAATAACACGCGTACTGAAATTGGTCACCTTGTTCACCAACTCAATGCCGCCTTCAATCGTATCATCCGGTTTATCCCGCTCGCCATCGGTTTTCAGTACCTGCGAGTAATAAACGCCCGGAATCAAAAAGTCCAGTATTTGCGCATACCCTTGTTTGTTCCACTCCGGCGTTGCCCATTCATAATCCTTCGTCGCGTCATAGCCATCCGTTCCCCAGTTCACGCCACTGGCCCAGTATTCCCCATACCAACCGCCGACATAATCACCAAACAGTTTGCTGTGATGCTTTTGCGAAATCTGTTTCTTTGCCTTCTTCATAAAATCGCAAATCACACTTGCCCGCCACGCAATCCACTTCTTATACAGCGGCCCTTGCTGGATTTCCGTATTCGCAAGCGCATCCGCCGGAACGTAAATATCTGCGGGCCAGTTCTTGACCTGCACATTCATATCCTTCTCAAAACGTCTGCGCGACAAATCACTAAAGTCGACTTTGAAATTATCGTACCGCCCACGGTCAAGGATAACGCCGGCGATATCATAATTCGAGAGTGCTTCATCGATGATATCAAGCTGTCGTTGTTGCACCTCGGGATTAGCCGGATTGACATACGTCAAAAGATTATTCGTCCACTTCCCCTCGGGCAACATCACCGTTGCTGTTGTCAGCGCCATCACCTCGTCCGCGTTCAGCGCCGACAGAATATCGATAGCAGCCTTATCTTCGCCCACAGCGATAAAACCGTTAGTCGGAATGGGCATCCCTGCGGGCGCAACACTATTTTCCTTAGTCACATCAGTGCGTTTACCGTTCGCGTCATAGGCAACAAACAGACCGGTCCCCCGACCCGTGACATTTGCCGTAGACTTGACGCGCGCGTCAAGCGCCACATTTTTACCTGTCGCTTCGTAAAGCTGAATTTCGTCGACACGCACCGGCGTTGGCGCAGAACTGTTATTGCTCATCCGCACGATGACTTGCGTCGTCTCGTCAAGATTATTCTCCAACACATCCCAAGACAGCGACAAACACGCATTGTCCTTGCACGAAGCCATGCGAGCAGAATTCCCATTCAACAACTCGATATTGCGCACCGGATAACCACGCACAAACAGAATCTTTGCGATATTGATTTTGACCGGAGCATTCCACTCAAAAATCAACTCGACAGCGCCCGTTGTTTCCGCCGACACCCAGCGCCCAGCGCTCTTTCCGCTCACGCCATCATTCACAGCCGCGACACCCTTACCGGGAATTACACTCCGCCGCCCATCTGCTCCATTAAACACACTGATACCTTTGGCCGCGCGTTCGTTGATTGCCCCAAGCGCATACGAATGCCCTGCGGAATCTTTCATCGAACACACCGTCTCATAGCCAACGGCCTGCCAATCGGGATTGTCATAAGCCAGCCCAACGCGGCCTTCGTGATGCACCGGCCCCGATCCTTCGCTAAAAAGATTCAACCCAGCAAACACAGGCATATGATGCTTTTGCGCGGCAGTAACGACGGTTTCCAACAAATCAAAATCCTGCGGATAGGGCTTGCCTTTCCACACAGTCGGAAGCGGAGTAATCTTGCTTTTGTAAAACAGATTCCCCATCATGTTCTTAGTGTCAAGTATCACTGTATTAAAGCCGGTTTCCGCGATTTTATCGACAAGCGCCTCGACTTCAGCCACCGTATCGAGGCTCAAAATGTCGGCCTCGCTGTCAATCCAGATAGCCTTGACTACACCCGGTAATCCCGACGAAGGCTGAGCGCTGATGCTACCCTGTGCGCACAGCAAACCCAACGCGAGACATATTCCCAACAATAATCTCATGCGAACGAACTCTGTCATTTCGTTTTACTCTCCTCCGGTTTGGTTTTCGTTACATACAACAACAAGCCATCAACTCGTGCAATATAAACGACATCACCAACAGCGGCAGGGCCGTCCTCACACATGGCATTCCAATAAGTTCCATCCCATTCGACTCTCCCACTCGGTTCGAGCGGTTCCATGACTTTCACACTCTTTCCCTCCATCGCTTCCTGACCGATGAATACCCGACGTCTAAACGCCCGAATCAGCAAATACACCAACAGAAGCATCACGGCGACAATCGAAAAAGTCACGGTAGCGATAAGCCCCTTTGCGATGCCCGGAAAACCGGGCGCCGTGTCCACAAGCCCGGAGGCACCAAACCACAGACAAACTGCCCCGAGGACAGTCAACAGGCCGTAGCTCGTAAACTTAATCTCGGCAATGATAAGCCCTATACCCAACAACAGGAGCGCTAGCGACGCGTAATTGATGGGCAAAATCTGAAAAGCAAACGCAGACATCAACAGGCAAATCATGCCGATGATTCCCGGAATAAGCATCCCGAAATGCGTCACCTCATACATGAGCATTCCGATGCCGAACAGAAAAAGAATATACGCCATACTTGGGTCGACAACCATATTGAGCCAGTTCTGAGTTCGGCTCATTTCAAGGTCGCGAATCACCGCGCCCTTCGTGTGCAAGACAGTCGTCGTTCCCGTATTCATCACGATTGTGCGACCTTCGATTTGCCCGAGCAAATCGCCCGTCGACGACGAAACAAAATCAATCACATTAAGTTTCAAAGCATTTGCCGCGACCAAAGACTCGCTCTTCTCGACCGCTGTTCGTGCCCAGTCAGCATTGCGTCCTCGCAATTCCGCGATGCCCTTGACCCATGCCAGCGTGTCATTCATAATCTTTTCGCTCATCACATCTTTCACAGCGTTCTTCATCCTTAACAAGTCGACTGTTTGCGTAGACACACGTTCCTCGAAATCCTTAGGCACCTCAGGCCAACTGCCCTTAACGTCCACCGGATGCGCGGCCCCTATATTACTTGCGGGCGCCATTGCCGCAACATGAGCCGAAAGCGTGATGAACACACCGGCACTTGCAGCGCGTGCGCCATTGGGCGCGATATAAACAATAATCGGAACACGACTTGCCAAAATCGATTTGACAATATCACGCGTCGAACGCAATAAACCACCCGGCGTATCCAGTTCAATCAACAGCGGAACGCCATCTTTCTCGCTCTCCTCGATGGACTGCGCGATGAACTGCGAAATCAGTGGGTTGATGGAAACATCCTGCAAACGAATGCGATTTATCATTGGCGTAGGCGAGATAGGATCAGCGACGCAATTGTTATGTTGGCAGGAAACAAACACAAACAATAACACGGCAAATATCATCTTAAAAACGTTCATAAGCCAGAACTCCCAAAGTAGTGTTGTATAGCTCTATCCTCAAGTAACAGTTCGCAGCAAAAGTTCTTGCTTTTTTACGCACATTTTGATATAGTAGTATCATCAAACCTCTTGTTGGAGATAGATTATGATAAATATTACACGCTTCACTGTGATTTGCTTATGTATTTTACTTTTTAATCTCGGCGTCGGCGCGCAGGACACAACATCTCTAATCAAGAAAGCAAAGGATGTAACTACTCAAAACGCCGATAAGCAAGCGACGCTTGTAGGCACTGTCGAAAACTGGTTGCCCTCCACCAAGGACGCTGCGCCAAACTCCTTTATGCTATGCGACGAGACAGGCAAAGTACGCGTATGCATCTGGTCGGACACGTTGATGAAAGTGTATGGCGTGGACAAAATGAAGAACGGTGTCAAGGTCGAAGTCACGGGTCTCATCAAGACTTTCCGCGGCAAAGCCGAAGTTCAAATTCGCGAAGGCAAATGGCTCAAGATTGGCAATGCGATTGGCATCCCGGACACTCCCAAAGCAACCGACAAGCCTTCTACCTCAACCACCTCGGCACAGCTCACCAAAATCAGCACCATTACAGCAGGCCTTGTCGGACAAGATGTCATCATCGAAGGAAAAATTGGCGGCGTCCGTGCCGCGTTCTCCGAACGTGCCCCTTGGACAATCAATGTCAACGATGGTTCGGGCATGGCCCTTGATGCCGTTTTCTGGAAAGAGGAAGGCGTCGACCTCCCCGAGAAAAAGCCCGTAAAGGATGAAACTTGGCAGATTTGCGGAAAGGTGAATGTCTACAAAGGTCGGGTTCAGCTGAAAACCAATTATCCCAAGGATTGGACGAAGAAATAGCCCACCGAAATACTATGGTTTTTCGTGGCGTTTTGTCTTTCATAATGTATAAATATATTGAGCAAAAATAAAGGAGTTTTGGCGTATGTCTTACATTGAAGAATCTCTCTCTAAGGACGAGAACGTCGTTGATGTTTTCAAGATTCACTGGCTATTTTGGGCAAACATCATTTTCTGGGGCGCCCTTATCTCCGTCTTAATCATTGGCATTCCCATCTTCATTTATTGGATTCTGAAATTTCGCGGCATTGAGCGTGGCGTGACCAACAAGCGAGTCATCAGCAAGTGGGGAATCATCGGACGCGAAACGGATGAAATGAAGTTATCGTCAATCGAAACGGTTGAGATAACACAAGGCATATGGGGACGCATTTTGAATTTCGGAACAGTACGCATCACAGGACGCGGTGAGAGTGTGTTGGTTCTTGACCATCTGGACGATCCAATGAAAGTCAAACGCACAATCGAAAGTGTTCGACCGGATACGGAGCCGGTTGAAAAAGACTCATCAATATAGGAATTTTGCCTTGTCTGACCAACTGATACAAATCCTTGATAACACACCCGAACTGCTTAAATACATTCTCGGAGCATCATTCGACAAAGTGTCCATCGCCGACAAAGAGAAGATTTCTCATGCCATTGACTTAACACGCGAGACACACAAAGGACAACTCCGAGCAAGTGGCGACCCATACTTCGTTCACCCGGTACGCACGGCGCAAATTCTCGCGGACTTCTGCCCCGATACCGATGGCATCATTGCCGCGCTGCTCCATGACACAATCGAAGACTGCAACCTCTCGCCCCAAGTCTTGCAGGATACCTTTGGCGAGACTGTTCTTATGCTTATCGAAGGCGTAACGAAAATCTCAAATTTGCATTTCTACTCGAAGCACGAAGAAAAATCTGAGAATCTACGCAAAATGATTTTGGCCATGGGCAAAGATTTGCGTGTGATTTTCATCAAGTTGGCAGATCGCCTACACAATATGCAAACGATGGAGTATTTGCGCGCCGAGAAACGCACTCGTATCAGCCAGGACACTCTCAGCGTCTATGCCCCACTCGCCAATCGTCTGGGAATGACGCGTATGAGATGTCAGCTCGAAGATCTGGCCATGCGCTGGGTTCACGCCCTCGAGTACCACGACATTGCCTCGCGCATCAGCGCGACTCATGATCGCGACGAAAAGGTCGTGACCATGGCACGCGAACAACTGGAGCATGAGATGCAGCAGGCCGGCATCAAAGCCGAAGTACTCGGCAGAACAAAGCACATCTATTCCATCTATCGCAAAATGCAAAAGCGGAATCTTGACTTTGACGAGATTTGCGATATCATTGGCGTCCGCGTTATTTGCACCGAACTCAAGCACTGCTACGACGTCTTGGGAATTGCCCATCAAATCTGGCATCCCGTCCATGGCATGTTTGACGACTACATCTCTGTCCCCAAAGAAAACGGTTACCAGTCACTGCACACAACAGTCATCGGCCCACTCGGTTCGCGCCTCGAAGTCCAGATACGAACAGTCCAAATGAACATCAACGCCGAAGAAGGCATGGCGGCTCACTGGAGCTACAAGGAAGGCGGACACTCGGACGAAAACATCATCGACCGCATCGCTCGCATACGCCGAACCGTCGATACACTGCTCGATGCCGGAGACCCGAACAACTTTATGGACGCCTTCACGAAGGACGTCTTCCAAGACCGCGTCTTTGTCTTCACTCCGCAGGGAGACGTCATCGATATGCCGGTCAACGCGACGCCGCTTGACTTTGCCTATTACGTTCACTCCAAGGTTGGCGACCACTGCCAAGGCGCAAAGGTCAACGACAAAATTGCCACGCTGAAACAGAAATTGCAGAATGGCGACCGAGTTGAAATCATCACTTCGCCACACACTCATCCCGTGCGAGATTGGCTACAAATCGCCAAAACCGCTCGAGCGTGGTCGAGGATTCGTCACTATCTCCGCACTTGCGAATATGAAATCAACTTCAAGCGAGGCAAGGAAATGCTTGCCCGAACGCTAAGGGTCAAAGGGTTGAATACGGATTGGGCCTCCATCGAGAGCCACATCACCCCACATATCAAAATTCTCCGTGTCACCAAATTCGAAAACGCCATTGCGGAGATTGGCCTCGGGACGCTGACAACAGCGCAGATTATCTCGAGATGCTGGGCAGAAGACTTGCAGGCGAAACAAGCAAAAACGCCAAAGGTTCCCAACAAAAGCATTCAGTCCGCAAAAGGAGTCATCGTCGGCGGCATCTCAAACGCGGAGATTCGTTTCGCGAAATGCTGCAACCCGCTCCCGGGCGAGGATATTGTCGGATATGTGACAGTCGGCAAAGGCGTGACCATCCACACAACGTCCTGCAAAAACATCACGAAGCTCAAGGGTCGCAGCCCTTCCGGACGCGTGCTTGTCGCGTCATGGGATCTCATGAATCCAACGACCAGAAGCGTTCAAGTGCGGCTAGAATGTAACGATCGCAAAGGATTACTCAGCGACTTGGCAGGCGTTATCGCCAGTGAAAACATCTCGATTTCCGGAGTCAATTCGGAATCGCGCGACAATGTTTTCCATGGCTTGTTTACCCTCGAAATATCTGGCTCCAGTCAATTGAGCAGAGTCTGCAAAAAACTGTCTCAGAGCAAAGGCGTCATTCGCGTGACACGTCTCAGAAAAAGTCAGTCGCTATGACAATTATGCAGGTCTTGATGTAATGATTAGGTTAGGAAGAACTTCGTTTTACAATGGATAATGCACCGGATAAAGAAGTTAACAACTTACTGAATTCTGCCAACTTGGCTTATAAAGATGGGGATTTTGCGGCAGCAAAAGCCATCGCTCAACGTGCATTGACGATGGATCCCGAAAATGAAGCAACGCTTCGTCTTCTCGCGATGATTAAGTTGGCAGGCAACCGCCAACGCAACAGAATACTACGACAAGACGAAGACTCCGAAGTCTTTGGTTCAACAGACCGTTATGGCCTCGGGACTTATGTCGCTACAAAATCAAATCAGCCCGTTGAGAGACCAGTGGATCAGCTTGCGCCATGGGAAGGCGGTGTTGACCCATTGCAGAATAAATCTGCCAGAAAAAACAAGTCCGAACAACAGCCGATGCCACAACAACCTGTTTACGACGCATACGCAGAACCCGTGGAGCAACAGCCCGCGTCACGCAGACGAAAAGCTCAACAAGAATACCCGCACATCGTGGACAACACAACAGGCGACGAGGGGAACGGAGTTCCCATGCCGATGTGGATTAACGAACCAACCGGGCAAGTCTCATATGATGACAACAATTTAGACAACGACAACACAGCAAACACCACACAACCGCGCAAAAGCAAATCCGGACGTAAAGCTCCGGCATTGACACCACGCGTAGATTCTTTTGGAGCAAAATTGAACCGAATCCTCAACATATTTCAAATTACGCCATTCCGCCTCATATGCTGGGCGTGTATGTTTCTGTTCTTCATCACTTGCATTGCAACCTGCTACGTCAAATTCAACACGAAGCCCACTCAACCGACGCTGTCGCCACAGGCAATCTCCAATCTCGAGCAACTGCTCAAGGACAAACGCTACGACGATATGCTCCGGAAGCTTGGCTCGGAGTTGAAAGATGTCAAACAACCGGAGAAGGATCCGAAGGCAAATCCGTATTACGTGAAAGCCTATATCGGCATTGGAACAATAACCCTCAGCACCAATACCGACAACAATATCGACAATGCAATCATGTATTACAAAAAGGCTCTGGATTGCAACCAAGACAACCCACAAAGCTGTCTCTATCTGGCAAACGCTATGTACCACAAGGGAAAACAGCTTAAGAAGGATGGCAAGAATAACGAAGCGAAAACGATTTTTGTCGAAGCGACAAAGCTCCTTGACAAGTCACTGAATTTGGAAGTGACAAAGGATGCATATACCTTAGGCGCCAGTCTCGCGGATGAAACCAATCAACCTGAAAGAGCGAAAGACTATAGAGAGCGTGCACAGAAATTCTTGCAAGGCAACACGGCGAAGAAGAAATGAAGATCTCGCAATCAAACAAATCAATGACCGAACCTTATGACTTTGCGCGCCCCATGCCCAACGAGACAGAGTTAGAACTGTCGCCATCGATTCTCAGCGCGGATTTCTCATCTCTCAAAACAGCGATACGTGACCTACGCCGTTGCGGGTGCAGATGGGTCCATTGCGACGTCATGGACAATCACTTCGTCCCGAACCTCACATTCGGAGCTCCGGTCATCAAGGCACTCAAACACGCGATGCCCGAGATGTTTTACGACGTTCATATCATGATAACAGAACCCGAAAAATGGGTGGACAACTTTATCAAGGCCGGAGCAAATTGCATCGTCTTCCACACGGAAGCATGCGCGACCATCAAGCAAACACTATCTGCCATCAAACGCGCGGGAGTTTTAGCCGGTCTCTCCATCAAGCCCAACACCCCTGTTAGCGCCCTACTGCCCTACCTCTCACAAGTCGACATGATTCTCATCATGACCGTTGAACCGGGATTTGGCGGACAAGGGATGCTGCAGCCATGCATTGATAAAATACGTGAACTCGCTGCGATTCGCGCCAAGAAAAAACTGAATTTTGCCATCGAAGTAGACGGAGGCGTCAACGCGCAAACCATTGCTCTGCCTGTCAAGGCGGGGGCTGATGTGCTTGTCGCCGGCTCCGCTGTGTTCAACGACAAAGCAACAATTGCACAGAACATCAAAGCGCTCAAAAAGGCTCTGAAGTGTCAAAGCCGACAACTGCGCGTCCATTTCAAAACCAACTCGAATAATCGAAAGGACTCTCATTCAAAATGAGACATTTTTGCCTGCTAATCTTACTCGCTCTCTCGCTCACAATCATTGACGGATGCTCGGCCATCTCCAACATGACCAACAAAAAGGAGAAAGCGCCCGAGGCCAAGGAACTCGTCATCCCGGATTTGCAAACCGCTAAGGATCAGTTTGCGTACGCGACTCGATATGAATCCATCACGCTCGGATATGTCAACCCCGACAAACACAAGAAGTATATCCAGATGGACAAAATCGCGCAGGTTCACAAAGCGGTCATCAAGAACTTTCCATCTGACCAGGAATACACACCGCTATCAAAGTTGACAATCGCGGATTGTGATGCTCGATTGGGCAACTACCATGCGGCCATCAGCAAATGGCAGCAAATCATGAGCGAGTATCCAAACAATGAATTGGTGCAATGCCGCGCCAAGTTTTCGATTGCAAGAGCCTACGAACAAGAGGGGCAATACGCGAAAGCCAAAGAGATCGACAAAGAAGTCGCGCTCAATTATGGTGGTTCTTCCAACCCACGCCTGCGCCAATACGCAGCGCAATCCGAATCGGCCTACTTGAAGACACGCGAAGAACCCAAGTCAACATCCCCCCAAGGAATCATGGACAAGCTGTTTAATCGCAGCTAAACAGTGGGAATTAGTCCATCAGTTGCGAGGGGACGGTTCTACCAAGACTGTAGATTTTCGGGAAGACCAGACCAACGCAAAGCATAATCATAATCAGGACGATGGAGCAAACATCCCACACACTCAGCGGGATAAATGACTCCGGGATAAAACTAATTTTGGGCAACATTCCCAGAAGGCTACGGTCAGCCCAACGCAAAACCCAGAACGCGACGCCCCCACCAACAATCCCGGCCAGTGCTGTTCGCAACAGTGTTTCCGACAAACACAAAATGGTCAGTGTGTGCCGTGTCGCGCCAACGCAACGCATCAAACCCAACTCCTGACGCCGCGCTTCGTAAAGACTACTGTACAAATTGTACAAACTCATGAGCGAAATGCAAATGACTGTCAACGCGAAAACCAGTAGCAACCCGACGAGAACCTGCGACGCAAAACGTATTTTCTCCAAGACGGCGCTGTTGCTCTCGACTGCGAAACCCATATCCGTGATTTTCTTCTCGACAGCCGAAATATTCTGCGGCGTTGTCTCGACAAAAACTTTGCTGTAAAAATCTTTATCCTTGCCATTCTTCTCATTAAGATATTTTGCGGCCGACAACGGGATATAACCGCCATTGACAAGATTCGCTGTCTTCGTGATTCCCACAATCTGGCATCGGAAAGCCGTCGCCGTCGTCTCGCCCGACGTGCCGAAAACATAGCTATCGCCACAATACAAAGTGAAGTGTTTGCCGAGGACATACTCCTCGTTCAAGCGAGGGAATCCCATCGACTCCGCATAGGCAAGATTGAAAATATCCGCGAACAACATCGGCAAAACCACCGGTATCGGCGTGTTCGCATCGTTCGCATCATACGTGAACTTCAGCGGAGATTTCACATCTCCTTTGACCAACTCTTCGTCAATCCCGAGCAGCGCGACATCCGAAACAGCCTGCTGCCCCATAAACTCCGCTTCGGCCTTCAGTGGAATCTTGATATTCATCTGAGCATGAACTTGCTTCACACCCTCCAACGCCTTGATTTCCACAAGGTTATCATCTCCGATTTTCCCGACCGAAAGTTTCAGAATCGAAATACTCACATCCTTCGGCGTGACGGTCAGCACCCCGGGTGGGAACTGCTCGCGCGCCTTATTGACACCGGCAAGAATACCCTTGCCCAAACCAACGGTCAACGTTGCGATGGCGACAAGAAAAGCAATAATCACAATCGCCTGAAGTGACAATCGTTTATATTCGGAAAACTGCACAGACAAAAGATAAAACAAAGCGGATTTTCGCAAGATATGTCAGTTCTCCTTTTCTGTCAGTAATGACCGGCTAATCCACTAAAAACTCTTCCAAGAATCCTGTGCCGAATGTTCCGCGAAGGAAAGGCTTGGACATCAATACATTGCGATAGAACGGCAAGGTTGTCGCGATACCTTCGATGTAAAATTCGTCCAGTGCACGCAACGCCCGGCGGACGCATTCCTTGCGGGTTGGAGCATGAATAATCAACTTGGCAATCATCGAATCATAATAGGGCGGAATCACATAGCCCTGATAGCAATGCGAATCGACACGTACTCCAATGCCGCCGGGCATATAGTATGTCGTGATTTTCCCAGGCGATGGACAGAACCCGCGCTCCGGGTCTTCCGCATTGATACGGCACTCAATCGCATGGCCACTTTGCTTGATATCTTCCTGACGGAACGGCAATGCCAGTCCACTGGCTACATGCAGCATCTCGCTCATCAAGTCAATACCGGTCACTTCTTCCGTGACGGGATGCTCGACCTGAATACGCGTATTCATTTCCATGAAATAAAACTCTTTTGTCTGCGAACTATAGAGGAATTCTACTGTACCAACGCTCGTATAATTGACGGCTTTGGCAGCCTTAATCGCGGCCGCGTACATCTTCTGGCGAGTTTCCTCGTCCAGAACAACACACGGACTTTCCTCAAGCAGCTTCTGATGCCGCCGCTGAAGCGAGCAGTCACGTTCGCCCAATGCGACAACATTCCCAAACTGGTCGGCGATAATCTGCACTTCCACATGCTTGGGATTGAGCACATATTTCTCGACATAAACAGACCCATCGCCAAAGGCTTTTTGCGCCTCCATCCGTGCCATGTTATAGGCGGACTCCAACTCCGCGCGGTCTTGAGCAAGCCGCATCCCTTTGCCACCACCACCGGCCGAAGCCTTGACAATCACGGGATAGCCGCATTCATCGGCGACGGTTGCAGCATCCGCCAGAGTCTCGCAAACCCCATCGCTACCGGGAATACAGGGAACACCGGCGGCACGCATGGTTTGCTTGGCTGTTGCCTTATCGCCCATATGACGAATCGCATTCGCGTCAGGGCCTATAAACTTGATGTTGCATTTCGCGCACAATTCAGCAAATCCGGCATTCTCCGCCAGAAAACCATACCCCGGATGAATCGCATCGGAATCCGTAATCTCGGCTGCCGAAATAATCTGCTGGATATTCAGGTAGCTTTGCGACGCCGGAGCCGGTCCAATGCAAACATGCTCATCGGCAAACTTGACAGGAACAGAATCCTCGTCAGCCTCGCTGTACACGGCAACTGTGCGAATCCCCTGCTCTTTACAGGCACGGATAATTCGAAGCGCAACCTCGCCACGATTCGCGATTAATACTTTCCGAATCATACTCACGATTAATCTTCAATTTCAAACAAGGGCTGATGAAACTCGACGGGTGTGCCGTCCTTGACAAGAACCTTCACGATTTTGCCTGTTGTTTCCGCTTTGATTTCATTGAATAACTTCATCGCTTCAATTAGGCAAACAACGGTTTCGGGGGTAACTTCGTCGCCGGGGGCCACAAACGCAGAAACATCCGGAGAAGGACGACCATAAAAAGTACCAACCATCGGCGCACGAATCAAACGAACATTAGGAGCACTCTTCGCCTCGGAAGCAGACGTCTTCGCCTCAGTGGCCGAGGAATCGGCAGGGGCAACACTGCTCAAGGCAGACGACGTGAGTGACAAAGAACCCGCTTGCGGTAACAGAACGGTCGCCGGAGCGGCGGCTGGCTGCTGATTCTTGCCGACGATTTTGATGCGAACATCGCCATGCTCCAAATCCAACTCGCCAATCTCATTTTGATTCATCAACTCAAAAATAGATTTAATGGCATCGACACTTAAGAGTGAGCTGAGATTCTTTTCATCAACAGTCACTTTCTCTGACTTTTTCGCCATGAATGCCTCGTTTACACACTGATAATTTAACTTAAAATACCGCTATTATGCCCGAAGTCTTCAATACTATTATATAGTTATTGAGGCTGAACCAAAACCAAATTGCCTTTTTCTGAGGTCTCGAACAAACGCCGAACCGGAGGCATAAGCTCCCCGGCACTTGTCATATAATCCCAAGTATCCGTCTTCGTCAGCAGAGCGCCATTCGGGTGCTCACGAAACCACGCCTGAATCTCGGGAATCGTGTTCACATACGGATACAGCTCATTGAGATAATAGTAGACATACGGCCGAGTTCCCATCAAATCATGAACCGCAACCGGGATGTTTTGATTATGGCGCAAATCATGAACAACCGTCGCGATCGTTTTTGGGTCAAGCTTTTTGCTGTCGACATGCCAAACAATCGGGAAGATGACCCAAGAGGACACAATCCATGCCACCACACCAAAGACAAGCACGAGTGGCGAACCCCCAATACGGCGATAGACTGTCATCGCCTTGCGCTCATCCGCAACCACACCACGCACCGAGCATAACCACTCACTGCTCAACGCCAACAAAATCGAAAAAGGCGCAACCAACCCGAGCATGTATTCCGTTTCTTTGGAGGTGTTCAGGCTCAAGAAAACCAACGAAAACAGCACCGTGCCGCTCAGATATGCCCACTCAAAATGCCGGTCGCTCTCTTTGCAATACTTCCAGAACGCGGGCATAAACAGCGCCCCTGCCCAAACAATCCACGGAATAAAACACACGATGATGCGTTCAACATAGTACCACGGCGGCCCACTGTTGATAGGCGTCGCCTTGACGAGATGCAGTTCGGCCTCATAGAGCCAGATATCCATCACCTGCTGCCAGCCCAAATCAGCAATCACAAGGTAAGCCCACACAAACACGGGAATGACGGACAAAACCACCATCAGCAAGCAGCTCCACCACCGAGCGTTTTTTATCAAAGACCACTGGCGCAAACACACCACTGTCCCGACCCACGCGACCGCGCCGAAGACAAACCCCACAGGGCCTTTATACAAATGCGAGATAGCCAGAGCCACGGTGCCAAGCAGCAACGCTCCGAACCAGCCTTTTGTCCCCTGCGCAATGCGCCTCAGAGCAATCATCCATGCCCAGAGACACAGCACAATAAACAGCGTCAGGGGAATATCAATCTGGCATTCGCGACTCTTGAACATGACAATCGCGTTTGCGGCGCAAATCACAGCCGCCAGAACGGACGTCTTGTTGTTGCAAAAACCCCGTGCCCACAAATAAGTCACGGCGCACAGCAACGCGCCACACAACACCATCGAGATGCGAGCGACAAACTCGCTCACACCGAATAGTTTATAGAAAAGGGCAACCTGCCAGTACACCATCGGAGGTTTCTTGAGGTAAACTTCCGCATTCAAACGCGGAACAACCCAATCGCCGCTACGCAACATTTCAAGCGGAGGAACAGCCCGTTGACCTTCATCGGCTGTGCGAATCAGAGAATCGCCCAGAAAGGGAAGATAGAGCAATACGACCGCCACAAAAATGAGCAACGCCCAGCCCATGCGCGTCGACGGCACGGGCAATGAACACACTTTTTTGTCGCGAAAAGTCACCGGCAAATAATTCATCAAACAACCTTACATTATGGCAATACAGGGAGGCTGTACGCTGACAGGCTCCCCATAATAAATCGACTTCGCTAAAACTACTTGGCTTTGCCCTGATTAGCAACTGCGGCCTGTGCGGCGGCAATGGCGTCTTGGTCACCAAGGTAATAATGCTTGATGGGCTTGAGGTTCTCGTCAAGCTCGTAAACCAGCGGAACACCCGTAGGGATATTAAGCTCGAGAATATCTTTTTCCGTCACCGAATCCAGATACTTCACCAAGGCGCGTAAGCTGTTCCCATGAGCAACGATAATGACATTTTTGCCACTCTTGACCTCGGGCGCTATCACTTTCTCCCAATACGGGACAACGCGGGCGACGGTCTCTTTCAGGCTTTCCGTAAGCGGAAGGTCCTTCTTGTCCAACTTCTGATAGCGGCGGTCATTGCCCGGATAACGAGGGTCATCTTCCGTCAGAGGAGGAGGTGGAACATCATACGAACGACGCCAGATTTTCACCTGCGCCTCGCCATGTTTCGCGGCTGTCTCGGACTTATTCAACCCCTGAAGCATACCATAGTGACGTTCATTGAGCTCCCAAGCACGAACCACCGGAACCCACATCTGATCAAGGTTTTCCATGGCAAGTTGCATGGTACGGATGGCGCGCTTAAGGACAGACGTAAAAACAAGATCAAACTTGTAGCCTTCCGCGGCCATAACCTTTCCGGCTTCACCGGCCTCATGACGTCCCTGTTCGCTCAAATCGACATCGGTCCAGCCCGTGAAACGGTTTTCGAGGTTCCATTCGCTCTGGCCATGCCGAAGCAAAACTATCTTATACATATCGTTTTTCCTTATTAAAATGAAATGGGCAATTTTCCCTCTGTTTATACACAGAGAGACCTAAAACCGTCACTAAATCTATACACTGAAGAGAAAATTCACAACATCGCCATCGCTCATGATGTACGACTTGCCTTCAAGCCTAACCTTACCGGCCTTCTTCGCGTTCGCGAAGCCATTATATTCCATCAGGCAGTCAAAACCGATGACTTCCGCTCTGATGAATCCGCGTTCAAAATCGCTATGAATCACACCGGCGGCTTGCGGAGCGCTCGACCCCTTGATGATGGTCCAAGCACGCACCTCGTCCGCTCCGGCCGTCAGGAAACTAATATACCCCAACAGATCATAGCTAAGGCGAATCATACGTTCTCCTGCGGGAGATTCAAGACCATACTCCGACAGGAACATGGTCCGGTCATCACCGTCAAGGCGGGCGATTTCCATCTCAACTTCACCGGCAAACCATTCAGCCATCGTCCCGGGATAACCGCCAACGGCCTCGCGAACCTTAGCGGCGAGGCTCGGGCCATCAGCCATACCGTCCTCGCCCACATTCACGATATAAAGCGTCGGCTTGGCTGTCAGGAATTGAAAACCGCGAATGGACTTTCCCTCTTCTTCGCTCAATTCGACACTACGCACCGGAAGATTGGACTCCAAAGCAGGCTTGATTTTCTCCAGAGCATCCTTCTCATGGACCATCATATCCTTCTCACGACCGGTGATTTTTCCAATCGACTTATCGATACGGGCCAGACGATTCTCCACCTTGGCCATATCACTGAAAACCATCTCCATATGAATCGATTCCGCGTCACTCACTGGATTCGGGGCACCCTGCATATCATCACTAAAGCCACGCACAACCGCAATCAGAGCATCGCTCTTGCCCACATGCTGCAACAAAGCCTCCGGTACACCATGCTCCGACCCATCGCCACCAATACCGGCAACATCCACATACTTAACGGTCGCATACGTGGTCTTCTTGGGGGTGTACATCTCCGAAAGTTTGCCGACACGCTCATCAGGAACCTTGACAATCGCGATATTGGGTTCTGCCTTCCCCGATGCAAAAGCCGATGTGGCAGCCGTGCTACCTGTCAATGCGTTAAAAATCGTTGTTTTACCGGATTTTGGAAGCCCCAAAAGTGCTATTTCCATCAATAATTCCTGACTTAGCTTAATCTATTTCTTGTTATCAACTTACCCCTGTAATGAAAGACTTTTCATCTATCCATGCATTCTCTTGTTGATTTTCACCGCGTTTTGTGGCAAAATGGAACAAGTAAACAAGAGCGAAAGGATTTTAATGTTATGCAGTGGGAAATGTTACCTTCACCGAATTTTAAGCAGGCCGTGATTGACGCGCAAAAGATATGCGTCCTGACGATGGGCGTCCTCGAAAAGCACGGTGAACACCTCTGTCTCGGTACGGACTATCTGACGGCGCATCGCATCGGTTGTCTGGCCGGAGAGAGAGAAAACGTTATGGTTTTTCCACCTTTCTATTTCGGACAAATCTATGAGGCAAGATGCTTCCCGGGCTGTGTCACGCTAGAACCATCCCTGACACTGCAAGTCATCCAAGGCGTTTGCGACGAAATCGGCCGCAACGGATTCCGAAAAATCGTCATCTACAACGGCCACGGCGGCAACGATTTTATGTTGAACTACTTCGCTCAAACACAACTCTGGAAACAGAAACCATACACCGTCTATGTCCAGGAAAAATGGATCCCCGACCCCGAACTATGGAAGCAATGGCTCGCAATTCGCGAAGCAAAAGACACTGGCGGACACGCATGCGAAACCGAGACAAGCTACACCATGTGCGATTATCCGCAGGGAGTACGCATGGATCAAATCGCCGAACCGACGCACAGTCTGGACCGTCTTAAGGCTTTCGAGACGGACGGATTTTTGGGCATCAAATGGTACTCGAAATATCCTGACCACTACGCCGGAGACGCACGAACTGCCAATCCCGAGAAGGGGAAAATTTGGCAGGAAATCCTCGTCAAAGGTCTGGCTGACTTCATCAAAAGAGTCAAAGCGGATGAAGTCGCGCCCGCACTTGAAAAGGAATTTTTCGAGAGAGAAAAAAGCATCAGAAACTTTGAGAAATAAATGAAGAAGTTTTCCTCAACTCTAGCATGGATATGCGGCATTTTGCTTTTCGTTTATCTTTTGGTCGACACGATGAAATTATCGGATGTCTTCACGAAACATGAAGTCGTGACCAAGGAGACTCCGATTGTTCTTGAATACTGGGAGAAATGGCAGAACTTTGAGGCCGATGCCATGCGCGCCATTGTCGACCGTTTCAACGCGGAAAAGATACGCAACAAAGATGGCAGACCCATTCAGGTGCATTTTTTCAGCGTAACAGAAATCGACCAGAAAATTCTTCTGGCGACTGCCGGAGGCATTCCGCCGGACATAGCGGGACTCTTCGACCGGAACATCATGACCTACAGTGAGCGCGGCGCACTGTTGCCGCTCGATGGACGCATGAAGCGCGACGGCCTAAGCCGAGACGACTATCTACCGCAAATCTTCATGTTCTGTCTACACGAAGACCGTGTCTGGGGTATGCCCGCCGTTCCCGAGGCGCTGGCGCTCTACTACAATAAAAAGCTGTTTCGCGAAGCTGGCCTCGACCCGGACAAGCCCCCCACAAGCATTGCCGAATTGGATGCCGTAGCGGAGAAACTCACCAAGTATGACGAGAAAGGCAACATCGTCCAATTGGGTTTTTCGCCTTGCGAGCCGGGGTGGTGGCTACCACAATGGCCGATGTGGTTCGGCGGAACAAACTGGGATGGCGAGCACCTGACCTGCGATTCGCCACAATCGATGCAAGCGTGGGACTGGATACAGTCGTATGCTAAAAAGTACACCATCAAAAAACTTAACCATTTCGGAACGAAGACGGTGCCGTTTGCATCGTCTCAGAACTACTTTATGCAAGGCAAAGTCGCCATGGAATTGCAAGGAGATTACTTCCTGCAATTTGTCAAGATATGTGCCCCGAACTTGGAATTGGGCATTGCCCCATTTCCGATGGTTGACCCGGCAATGGGCTGCGTAACTCAAACGGGATGCAGCATTCTGTCAATCCCCAAGAGCGCCAAACATCCGGATGAAGCATGGGAGTTCATCAAGTATGTGCAGCGCCAAGATGTGATGGAAGACCTGTGCCGACGCCAGTGGCGCTTCTCCCCTCTGAAGAAAACATCGCCGGATTTCTATACGAATCATCCGCATCCATACATCAAAATTTTCCGTGAGCTTGCCGAAAGCCCTCGCTCACAGGGATGGCCGCGCTTCTCGATTGCGACCGAATACGACGACGAACTCTTGCAAGCTATTGAAACACTATGGCAGTTGCAGGAAACACCTGCCGAAGCGATGAAGAAAGTCAAGACTCGCATTCAGCCAATACTTGACCGACGCAACGAACGATGGGCGAAAATCAAACAGTTGCGCCAAAAGGAATGGGACAGAGAGGATAATTGGCAGTGACAAAAACGGAAAAGTCCAACATCATCAAAGGTCTGCTGTTCACCATGCCATGGATTATCGGAATGTGTTTGTTCACACTCTACCCGACAATCATGAGCGTCTACTACAGCTTCACAGACTACTCACTCCTTAATGCGCCCGCACCCGTCGGACTGCAGAACTACAAGGATTTATTCGTGGATGAGGTCTTCCTCAAAACGCTCTCCAACACTTGGATTTACGCGGCGATGGCACTGCCATTCGGCATGATTGTTTCCCTGTTCCTCGCGATTTTACTCAACCAAGGCATCATTGCCCGCCCCTTATTTCGCACCATTTTCTTCCTGCCGTCACTCGTTCCCCTTGTCGCACTGGCGATTCTGTGGAACTGGTTATTCCGCACGAACGACGGCGCCATCAATGCGCTACTCGAGATGGTCGGCGTCACAGGCCCGGACTGGCTCGGCAGCACACTCTGGGCAAAACCGGCATTAGTCATTACGGGATTGTGGGGATGTGGTCAGGCTGTCGTGATATACCTTGCGGGCCTTCAGGAAGTTCCCCGCGATTTCTATGATGCGGCCCGTGTCGACGGCGCTAACTGGTATCAACAAATTCGCCACATCACCCTACCGCTCATCTCGCCCGTCATCTACTTCAACCTCATCATGGGTTGCATAGGCACACTCCAGATTTTCGCGGTGCCGTTCATCATGACAAACGGCGGCCCGCTCCGTTCAACGCTCTTCTACTCGATGTACCTATTCCAACAGGCATTCAGATACCTCAACATGGGCTATGCCTGCGCGATGGCCGTCATCCTCTTCTTTATGATTGCGGCGCTCACATGGGTCGCACACATGATATCACGCAAACATATCTATTATGGAGGCGCATAGAATGTCCGTGATATCATCAAGAAAAGTCAGTGATTTCATTGCGAAGATTCCGCTCTACATTCTGCTCCTCGCGTTCAGTGCTATCTTTCTCTTCCCCCTGTACTGGATGATTTGCACATCGCTCAAAGACATCGTAGAAGCAAACATGGCGCCCCCGACATGGTTTCCACACGAGTTGCACTGGAAGAATTACTGGGACGTCACGCAGACCATTCCGTTCTGGCGTTACACGGCCAACACCCTCTTTCTGTGTTTCGCGAGCGTCATTGGCACCACCATCAGTTGTGCCATGGCGGCATACGGATTCTCGCGGTTTGCGTGGCCGGGACGTGAGAAATTCTTTCTCCTGACCTTAGCAACGATGATGATTCCATTCCCGGTCATGATGGTTCCGCTCTATGCGGAGTTCAAGGCGTTTGGATGGATTGGAACGAATCTTCCCCTATGGGTCCCCGCGTTCTTCGGCTCTGCATATAACATCTTTTTACTCCGTCAATTCTTCCTGTCAATTCCCAAAGAATTGAGCGAAGCCGCCATCATTGACGGTTGTAGCGAGTGGGGAATCTTCTGGAAAATCATCATCCCACTAGCGCATCCGGCGCTGATGGTAGTCGGACTATTCTGCTTCATGGCCGTATGGAACGATTTCCTCGGTCCGCTGATTTACCTCATGGATCCCGAACAATTCACACTGGCTCTGGGGCTGCAACAGTTCCAGAACAAACACGGCGGAACAGATGTCACACTGCTGATGTCCGCGGCGACACTGATGATTCTCCCCATCATCATCCTGTTCTTCTTCACGCAAAAGTCCTTCATCGAAGGTATCAGCCTGACAGGCATGAAACTCTAAGAATACAAAAGCGGTCTTGCCCGCCTGAACGAGCAAGACCGCAAATTCTATTCTGTGAGACGCGATTATTCTTCGGTCTTAGGGGCTTCCTCTGTGGCAACAGAAGCAACTTCATTCTCATAAGACTCAGCTTCGGCGGCCGCCTTTGCCAGCATTTCTTCTTGATTATGTTTCAGGCATTCCATGGCAGAATCCTTGCTCCTAAAGATTTTGACCTTTCCGTTTGTGATTTCGTCGGTCGCGATCTTCACCATATCTTTGTTTTCAAAAAACAGATGACGGTGCTCGCGCTCGTAAAAATCAGCATGTTTTGCAATGGCATTAATCATCAAGTACAAACCCTTGCGGTTCTCTAAGAGTTCCTTGGGATTCTCTGCAGCTTGCTCAAAAATGTCTTTTTTCTCTGTCATGTATGTTTCCTTAAATCTTCGTCTGATAAAAACGAACAGATTTCTTATTTCAAACTGTTAGATACAGCCAAAGTGCGGATTTTATTATCCGTCATAAAAATATTCTCCAGACTATCAGCTTTCAAATCCGGCGTTTGTTCCAAACCGCGACGGATAACATCCGCGATTTGTGTGAACTTGATTTCGCGATTCAAAAACTGAGCGACGGCAACCTCGTTAGCGGCATTGAGCGCAACGGTCGCGACTCCCCCCATATCAATGGCGTCATACGCAAGTTGCAAACACGGAAACAACTTGAGATTTGGCTTGTAGAACGTCAGTTTTTCCATCATCGCCAAGTCAAGACGCGGCAACGGATTCGCGAGACGCTTCGGATAAGTCAGCGCATACTGTATAGGCAGATACATATCAGTACGGCCAAGCTGCGCAAGCGACAAACCATCAACAAACGTCACCATGGAATGGATGATACTCTGCGGATGAATGAGAACTTTTATCTGTGCTGCCGTCACCGAAAACAAATGCATTGCCTCGATGACCTCAAAACCTTTGTTCATCATAGTCGCGGAATCAATCGTAATCTTCCGCCCCATATTCCACGTCGGATGCTTTAGCGCCTGCTCGACGGTAATGGATTCCATCTGTTCCGGCGTATAGTTGCGGAACGGCCCGCCCGACGCGGTCAGCACAAGCTTGTACACATCAGACTGTTTGGTGCAGCTTTGCAAACACTGGAAAATCGCGTTGTGTTCGCTGTCGACCGGAAGGATTTTCACCGAATGACGCTGCGCCAAATCCATCACGAAATCACCCGCAGCGACCAGCACTTCCTTATTTGCAAGCGCGATGGCACAACCGCACTCAATTGCCCGCACCGTCGGACGCAATCCCGTAAACCCGACAGTCGCCACAAGAACTATATCAGCTTCGGCGCGTTCCACTAATTCCGACAATGCGTTTTCTCCCGTCAACAGACACGTGTTATGCGCCTCGATTTCGCCGCGTACTTGCTCCGCGGCAGCCGTATCCGAAACACAAACAAAGGGAACCTTGAACTTGTCGAGTTGACGCATAAGCAACTCGGTATTCGTATTTGTCGCCAGACCGGCAATCTCAAACAAATCGGGAAAATCAGAAATAACATCAATGGTGCGCCGACCAATACTGCCGGTGGAACCTAACAGAAGAATGCGTTTCTTTGACGACATCAGTTAATTCTTTTTACCGGACTGATCCTGCAAACTCTTCTTCAGATAATCAATGACACCGGCAAACTGCACCTCGTTGCTCGACACCAGATTACTCAACGTCTCATGAGCTTCCAGCATCATCGTTGTCATTTCAACCTTAGATAGCGTTTCCTTATCAGCGGTCTGCCACTTCATTTGAGCGGTGGAAGGATCCGCGACACGCAACTCAACAAAATGACTGACGCCAAGTGTGCTAAGCAGTTGTTGGCAATGGGGATTGAGATTACAGAGAACAATCTTTGTTGACGTATCTTTCTTTTGGCGTAACGCAATACCGGCCATCGCTCCCATAAAAGTCGAATCCATTGTCTCAACGTTTTCCATGTCAAAAATGAAAGAATATTTATCAGGACTTGTCAGCGACTCGGCCGACAGCTTTTGTGTCAAGGAACGCAAATCAGGCGTAATGGCATAATTCGCGCGACCGGATATGGCTATGACATAAACACCTTTGCCCAAATCCGCAAACACTATACGATCATCACCCGGCTCAAACTGTCCGTTTGTCATGATTGCACATCCTCTTCTTTTATTATGCTTACATATACTGTACGGTTGCGCGGCCCATCAAATTCCGAGAAATATATCCCCTGCCACTGCCCAAGAAGCAAATCGCCTTGCTCAATAATGAAAGTCTTGCCAACACCAAACAACGACGACAACACATGAGCATCGCTGTTACCTTCGGCGTGGTCGAATCCAAAATCTGCCGGAACCAATTTCCCGATAAAGCGTGTAATATCCGAACAAACATCAGGATCCGCATTTTCGTTGACCGTTATCGCAGCGGTCGTATGTGGGCAATAAACATAGCACAACCCGGAATTAACACCGGACCGACGGACAATATCACGCACCTGTGCGGTGATATTCTGCAACTGAACGCGTTTCTCTGTTGCTACACGAATGACCTGCAACATTATTATTCCTGCGTCAAACTCCCTGTTGTCGTCTCTGGTCTTTTTTCCGCTTTGCGCTTCAAGGCATCCCCAATCAAATAGTCACGCACCTTTTGGCGTTGGCTCATCGACAAAATTTTGTTTCGTTCCTCAGCCAAGGGAGCGACACTGGCCGTATTACCTGCCTCACGTGCCAGAATCATTTTGGCATCAATCTGTAACAGCTTAGCAACATCCGCCGAAGACAAACCGGCCGTCGTATAGGCATCACGCAACTTATGCATCCGATCCTCATGGCCTTCAGGCACCGAAACCATAATAGCGGTAATTGTCGTTTCGGGCGTATCGATTACCTTCATGATTTTCATCGGCTTGCCCAATCGCATCGTAGAGTCGGAGACAACAGGCATCGGCGCGGACTGAAGCATCGAGACCACCGAGGCGGTACTCTCATTCACATCGTCCACTGCTTCGATGGGAGTCGTCGTTTGCCCGCAAACAACACTACACATCAGACTCAAAAACGTCAAAACTATTTCTGTTTTCTTTCTCATTATCTTAATGACTTACCATGAAAAAAAAAGAATCCTCACCTTGCGCATAAGAAACCATTGTTATTCTTTTGTTCGCGCCCATTGTCGTCACAAAAAAGGAGCAATGCCCAACAAACGGACACTGCTCCACAAACGATAACATCAATCTCAATTACTTGATGTCGATTGTCTTGCCGGTCTTGGAAGACTCAGCGGCTTTCAAACCGACAACAACGCTCTTGTATCCATCTTCGAAATTCGGGATAGGATACTTGAAACAATTCTTTTTCTTACCGGCGACATAGTCGACCCATGCCTTTAGTTGGTATTCCCAACCAGTCGGTCCTTCAGCAACATTAAGTTTTTTATACTCAAGCTCATCCGCGTAGGACGGATTCGCGCTACCGGCGATGACTTGGAAATCTTGAGTCTGCTCATTGACAATAATGGTTCCTTTGTCACAGTAAATCTCAACACCGCTGAAGCCGGGCTTGGAAGTCCAACCGCATTCGATGTAACCAAGGCACTTCTTCTTGGGGCCAAAATCGCAAACGATAATCGCGTTATCTTCGACTTTGATTTTCTTGCGTAGTGTTGCCATCATCGCGGAAACACGCTTGACGGGGCCAATCGCGAAATGCATAAAGTCAATCGCGTGAATACCCATATCCATCAAGGCACCATAGCCACAGCGCTTGGGGTCATAGAACCAATCACTCTGCGCCCAACCGGGATAAGGTCCGCCATGAGCAAAACGAATACGAATCATGAACGGGTCACCGAGTTTGCCACTGTCAAGCAATTCCTTAGCAGCCAACTTTGGACGGCTGAAACGATGACTAAACGCAACCATATTCTTGACGCCGGTCTTTTTGGCAAGAGCGGCCAACTTCTTGGCATCTTCAATGTCAATCGTCATCGGCTTCTCGCACAAGGTGGGAATCCCGGCCTTGATGCAAGCGGTAGCGATTTCATAGTGATAACAATTCCATGTGCAAACGGAAACCATATCAAGCTTCTCTTTTGCTAACATTTCTTTGTAATCCGTATAGCGGCGTTCCGTAGGAACACCATACTTTTCACCCATCTCATCGAGACGAGTTTTGTTTAAATCGCAAATCGCATAAATCGTGACTTGCGACTTGCAATTGGTATAGCCCTGTAAATGAGCATTGCCAATGGAACCGGTTCCAATAACACCGGCTTTTAATTTTGCCATTTCTTTCTTCTCTCCCACATTTTGGGTTTTCAAGTATAATCAACACTCAGAACTTGGACTATTCTAAGAAAAATGGACATTCTCGTTTTTTTGTTAGCCCAAACTCACACTATAGGTCGGTTTCCCATCAAAATTGTACAAATTCTCCGTTTGAATAAAGTCAATACCGGACTGCGCGAGAGCCGACAGCAGACTCACAATCGCGTCATGCGTCAGACTTTCGCCCTCGCCCATAAAGCGACAACGCCAGTGGTCACAGCACAAACTGTACACACTACCATCAGGCCAAATCTTGATACCACGATTTTCGATGACGGACAATCGCAACAGCTTCGGAGTCAGATCCTGCAACTGTTTCGCGAATGCGTTGACATCCGCGTCAGGCAAATCGACAAACACATCCACGCCCACCAACATCTTCGTTTCGGTCGGTCTCGTGTAGTGATACTCGCTCATCACAGGTGATGCGGCATCCGATGCGCGATAGCACACAGGCGACATAATCTTCGGCGCGGAACCCAACCGTTCAATAACGGCAAGCGCGAACTCTTTTGTTCCAACAGCAGCCAAACGGGAAACATCGCTGTGATAATCCTTCGTATGGACGCCATCCTCGATGGCTCGCAACCACGCATTATGAATGCGTTCCGCGACTGGGCCTTGACCAATATGCACAAGCATCATCACGGCGGCCAACAACAAACCGGAGGGATTCGCGATATTCTGCCCAGCGATTGTCGGAGCGCTCCCGTGGATGGCCTCGAACATAGCGCACCCCGTGCCGATATTGGCAGACCCGGCCAGACCAACACTGCCGGCGATCTGAGCGGCGACATCCGAAATAATATCTCCGTACAAATTCGGAGCGACAATCACATCAAACATCTCCGGCAAATCCGCAAGAAGCGCAGTTCCGATGTCAATCAAACGATGGTCCTTCTCGATGTCGGGATACTGCTCGCCAATCTCCAAAAACGTTTTATGAAACAGACCATCCGTCAGTTTCATGATGTTATCTTTGCTAAAGCAAGTCACCTTCCGGCGATGATAACGCCGGGCATAATCAAAAGCATACTGAATAATACGCTCACACGCAGGACGCGTCATCAGCTTCAGTCCCTGCACACAATCAACCGTCTGCCTGTACTCAATTCCCGCATACAAATCTTCCTCATTCTCACGCACAATCACCACATCCAACTTAGGATGTTTTGTACTGACAAAAGGATGATAACTGACACAAGGCCTCACATTGGCAAACAGACCAAAGGCCTTACGTGTTGTAACATTCAAACTCTTGTAGCCACCACCAAGAGGCGTTGTGATGGGAGCCTTGAGAAAAACGTGTGTCCGCTTGAGTGATTCAAAAGCAGACGACGACATTCCCGTAGGAATGCCACTCTTATAGACTTTCTCCCCAATCTCGATTTCTTCGACATCAAGCGCGGCGTCTGCGGCATCCAAAACCGCCAAAACGGCGCTCATTATTTCCGGGCCGATACCGTCCCCACGGGCAATCGTAATCGGCACACTCTTCGCTGTCGACGCACAAGCCGATACTGATTCACTCATCATTAGTTACTCAATCACTTTATTCATCAATCGTCTGTCACCGGATGGTACAGTTAGGCATCAAATTCTTCTACGGACGAAATGATATGGATATTATTCTCTGTCAAAATCTTCTCTGCGGCATCAGGGTCCGAAAATCGGAACACAACCGCCGCCGCTTGCTTTTGACGATAATGACTGGCATACATATACTCAACATTTACCTTATTGTGCTCAAGGAGTTCGAGAACACTTGCCATCCCACCCGGAGTATGAGAAACCTCCACCGCGATAACATCGGTAATCTTGACCAAATGCCCGGCCTGTTTGAGGACATCACAGCCCTTCTCCCAGTCATCCAGCACCAAACGCAAAATACCAAATTGTTGTGTATCAGCCAACGAAAGCGTAAGGATATTGATTCCGGCATTGGCAAGAACACGACACGGAGCGCTGATTTGCCCCGGACGATTTTCCAAAAAAACTGACACTTGTTTGATTCTCATGACTCAATTCCTCCATAACTCTCTTATTTGACATCATCTTGCCGATTGTCGACAACACGCTTAGCCTTGCCCTCACTACGGACAATCGTATTGGGTTCAACCAACATAATCTTGGCACGGATGTTCACGATACGCTCGATACTGTAAGAGATTTTCCGGCGCAACTCCTCCATCCCACTGATGGTATCCGCAAACATTTCGCCCGTGATTTCGACCTGAACTTCCATCTCATCCAGTCCCTGATGTCGCGAGAGCACAATCTGATAATGAGGCAGAGTTCCCTCAACCGAAAGCAATGCCGTCTCAATCTGGGACGGAAAAACATTGACGCCACGAATGATGAACATATCATCGCTACGCCGACCGATACGGCGGATACGACGTAATGTGCGGCCGCAAGAGCACGGCTCGGGAATGATAGAAGTGATGTCGTGTGTGCGATAGCGAATCATAGGCATCGCGTACTTCGACAGCGTCGTCAGCACCAACTCGCCCTCTTCGCCATCCGGCAGCGGTTCGCCCGTTTCGGGATTCACGATTTCCACATAGAACAAATCCTCAAGGATATGCAATCCATCATGATTCACGCACTCAATGCCACAGCCCGGGCCGACAATCTCGCTCAGTCCGTAAATATCAAACGCCTGAATTCCCGCATTCCGTTTGATATACTGACGCATACCCTCCGTCCACGGCTCTGCACCAAAGATACCGACACGCAGCGGCAACTCCTCAAAACTGATTCCCAGCTCCTCGGCCTTCTCAATCATATGAACGAAATAGCTCGGTGTACAGCAAATAGCAGTCGTCCCAAAGTCACGCATCAGCATCAGCTGCCGATCCGTATGACCGCCTGAAACAGGAATAACTGTCGCGCCCAGAGTCTCTGCGCCATAATGAGCGCCCAGACCACCGGTAAACAGCCCATAACCGTAAGCGACCTGAACGATATCGCCTTTGCCCAGACCGGCCGCGGCCATACAACGCATCATGGCGCTTGACCAGACATTCAAATCTTCCTTGGTATACGAAACAACAATCGGTTTACCCGTCGTGCCGCTCGAAGCATGGACACGAACAACATCCGACATCGGAACGGCAAAGAGTCCAAAGGGGTAATAATCACGCAAATCTGTTTTCTGTGTAAAGGGCATACGACGCAAATCATCAATCGTCTTGATATCTTCGGGCTTGACACCGATAGCGTCCATACGCTCTTTATAAAGCTGCACGTTATTGTATGCAAGTGACACAATCTTCCGCAGCCGTTGACTCTGCAAACCACGCAATTGTTCTTTGGGAAGATAATCCGGAGCACTCACCGGATTGAACTCTAAACAGTTGCAGGATTCTTTTTTATCCGACATTTTTCTATCTCCATAACTCAGAATGCGTCTGCCTATTTCAAGCCAGAGGCACACTGACTGATGAAACATTACCCTCATTGTTCTTATGCATATACCGCGATGGGGTGTAGTAAATTTTCAGCATCGTTACAGCACAGATAGTCCCAAGCACTGTCACCGTCACGGCTTGTTCGAGATAATTCTGAAAAAATGTCGCCGTCATGGCCGTCACATAATAACCGCCACACGCCATAACCGTAGTCTTGCCACGCGCCCACGAACAATGGCGCAGATAACTACAAATTGACCACAGATAGTACCCGTGCATCGCGAACAGAGACAAAATCCCGGGTATACCCAAGGACATAAAAATCCACAAGAAGGAATTGTGAACATTATGGTCGAGCGCGAGTGTCTGGGTGCCACGCGAGGTCGGAATATGGAACGTCAAATAAGTGCCAAGCCCTGACCCCAGAATCGGATGAAGTGAGATTTGCCTAAACGCGGCATCATAGGACTGGTAGCGCCATAATACATTCAGGTCAATATTCGTATTACCGACATCGGCCTTGCGAGCGACTTCTTCGCCAAGGGTTCTGTTCTCGAAAATCTTCTGATCCCACAAAACAAACATCCCCATGACGATTACAAAAGCCACCGCAATCCCAACAACAATAAACTTTATCTTTTGCGCTCGGGGGAAGAAGAAGAACATACCCATAAAACCCAAGATGAGTCCCAACCAACTCGAACGGAAGTTAGCGATAATCGTAATCAAAATTCCAAGCAAAACGAGACTTGCCCACCGCTTGGTTTGCACGCCCGGCTGGTAGAGAAGATGAGCCACCCCATAGTAAATGGAAAAGGAGAGGAAGGTACACTGCATCCATGACAACACGTGCGCCGCATCGATAGGCGAACGAACATACCCCTTGCCCATCGCCAACTGAACAAGCCCGATGGGAATTGTCAGTGCCGAAGCAGTTAGCAGTACACGCAGCAAAATCTGCAAGTCACGTTTGTCGCGTATCAGATACAGTGCGACAAAGTAGTTGGCAAAATAAAAGAAACTGCGCCGATAGTCACCAAACACTTTATCGAACCGGTTGCCCGAGACAAACAAACCTAGATAAACGCCGAACAAACCGACGAGGAAAAACAGCACAACGTATTTATTGAACGCGATTCGTCGAAAATGCAGTTTGCCGTTGAACAAATCAAACGCCAGTAAGGCCGCGCAAAAGATAAAAACAAAATCCGCCAGATAGAGCTTCATGAAGCCCGCACCGACGGAGACATCCTCAAAAAACAGCGGCATCGCCATGGACACACCAATAAATGCATAGAAGACACGATGCGGAAACATCATGGCAAACATGATGGCGCTCGCACTGATAATGGCGAACGCGGGAACCCAGACATAATACTGACTCATGCTAAGCGGCATAAACTGATAGAAGAAAAACATGAGGACAAGAGATATCAGACTGACGCCAAACACCGCAAAGAGTATTCTGGCAACGGACCGAGCACGTTTTAGCTGCTCGACATCATCCATCTCATTATGGTCAATAGTCGTTATTTCAGAATTGCGTTCGTCCACTACGACTTCTTATAATCCGATTCCAAAGTCAATTTCAAAAGACGCGCCTTCTCCGCCACTTCATGATCTACCACATTACCGGCCTTCCCGAGGAATTTCCGCATAGTCGCACGCGTTCTGGATGTTTGGCGATTAATCTCATAATAAACATTGAGCGCCTCCATCCGAATATCGACATCCTCATACTTATCCAGAATCAGCGTTTCAAGGTCACGATTAATGGACGTCCCGGCGCCAATGAGTTGCGAGCGATACTGCGGGCTTTTCGACAAACTCTTGGGATCGACATACTGACTGCAAACACGCAACCGGCCGCGCAGCGTCGATTCGTCGCCATGGCTTTCCAGTACCGGAGCGTTGCGCCGCATCTCCACCGAATGCAAATCCAACTGGAAAGAGCCACGAGCGCCCTTCCACCATCTTGTGTACTTTTCCGCGATTGTCTTCCGCTTCGCTAGCGAAGTCACAGCCGTCAGCCCGAAGTCCTCGCCCGTCAGAATATAGATGCATCGTGCCGCCGCCGTCGACAGTCTCTTCTCGTCCGACCCGACCGCCGTAACAAGCCAATCAAGACCTTCGATTCCGCCCAGCAAGACAACCGAATTCGCAAACTGGAGCCGTGCCGCAGCGCTCTCTTCTCCGCGGAAGGAGGCCATCACCACGGGCAATGCCCGAGTATCGCCAATCAACCCAAGCGAAACGACAGCGTTATACTGGAAAATCTTCGTCGCTTTCGTCCGATACAATTCCCGTTCATCGCTCACCATACGCATAATATCCATCTCAATAAGCTGAGCCAGCCCGACCGGAATACGTCCTGCGGCAATCTCAATCAAAGTCGGAACAGACTCGGTGCACCGATGCACCCCAAACAACGCAATGGCATCAACGCCCAGTTGCGCGTGTTCCTTGGGCAAATCAGGGCTTTGTCGTAGCGACTGTCCCCCATTGAGTCCCTCGGTCATCCAACGCAACAAAGCCTCATCCGTCGTTGGCAAACCCGCCAAATCAAGACGACGCTCGATATCTGTTTTGTACGCTTTTGCTGGAACTTTGGCTTTCTTGCCTGCCCTTTTCGGAATATTACCCTTCGCCGAAGAACCGATTGGCACCCCGCGATGGAACGACTGCCCCTCTTGTGCCACTGTCGACGACGGACAAATCATCATCAAACACACTACGATTAGAACAGACAATGTCAGCTTTTCGACAAACGCCATGATATCCTCACCACCATCATATTCAATGTACTCATACAATACAAATCAAAACCGGCTTGTAAAACAAAAAGATATAATAAGTAGACAGGAGTATAGATGGTGTCTAAAATCAGAATCGGCATATATGGTGGCGCAAGCATCAGCGCAGGAAAGCTTATGGATATCTTGTTGAGACATCCGCAAGCGCAAATCAAATGGGCAGTCAGCGAGACTCAACCAGGCGCGCCTGTCTGCGACACACACACATTCCTACGTCATCGCACCGAGTTGACATACTCCGCATACAGCGACGAGTTACTGCAAGAAGTCGACATTGTCTTCTCATGCAAACGGCCCACGGACACTTTCGCCATTGTCGACCAATTAATGGACGCCGACAAAAAGCTTATTGACCTCAGCGCCGACTATCGCTTAAAGAACACCGATGATTTCGAGAAATGGTATGGCAAGCAGCACACTCACCCCAAGGCGCTTGCGACAGCCGTCTATGGTCTGCCTGAACTGCACCGGGCGCAAATCTGCAAAACAAAGATTCTGGCAAACCCCGGCTGCTACACAACCGCATCGATTCTGGCATGTGCCCCCTTCGCCAAGACGGGCCTCGCCTCGCAAGAGCCAATTATAATTGACGCGGTGTCGGGAGCCTCGGGAGCCGGGAGAACCGCAAAAGAAGAGAATTTGTTCATCAACGTCAACGAGAACGTCCGAGCCTATCGCATTGGGACGCACCAGCACACTCCCGAAATCGAGCAGGAACTGAGCCTCATCGCCAAACAGCCCGTCAAGACTCTCTTCGTCCCTCATGTTGGCCCGTTCTATGCCGGAATCATGGCGGATTGCTTCATCAAACTCGCGCCGGAGACCACCATGCCGACACTCGAAGACCTGCATCAGAGAATGACGGATTTCTACGCCGGAGAGCCATTTGTCCGCATCATGCCCCTCGGCAAATTCCCGCAAATCAACAATGTACTCAACACAAACTTCTGCGATTTGGGCGTAGCCATTGACGAGCGCACACACACAATCATTGCATTCTCCGCCATTGACAATCTGGTCAAAGGCGCAGCCGGACAGGCTGTCGAGAACATGAACATCATGTTCGGACTGCCCGAAGGTACCGGACTTATGTAATGAAAATCAATCTGGGACAAGCGGACACAATCCAAAAGAACTCAATGAAAACTTTTTTTTATGAGGATTTAGTCTTTTTGGTTGTGAATCTTGAAGGAAAGTATTTTGCCTACGATGGGCAATGTCCACACCGAAAGGCTTTGATTGGCTCAGGACAGTTGAACGGAAACATCGTCACCTGCCAATGGCATCAACACCAGTTTGATCTCAGAGACGGCAAATGCCTGACGAATCGGTTTATCAAATTAAAAGGATATACCGTGGTCATTGTTAATAATGAAATTGTAGTGGAAATGGAATAGGATAGTTTAGAATGGCGGATAAAGATTCCGATCAGATTATTGTGATGAAATTCGGCGGCTCATCGGTCGCTGACGCTCAACACATAAAAAACGTCGCAAAAATCGCTATCAGCGAAAAGGAACGCGGCAAGTCGGTCGTGGTTGTCGTCTCGGCCATGGGCAAGACAACAGACGGACTCATCAAACTTGCGGCAGAAGTCACAGACAATCCGCCCGTGCGCGAAATTGATATGCTGCTCAGCACGGGCGAACAAGTTTCAATTGCCATGTTGGCCATGACCATTGAAGCCATGGGATACAAAGCAAAGTCAATGACGGGATGGCAAGTCGGCATTAAAACGGACGCTGAACATACACGGGCGAAAATCCTCAATGTGCGCGACAAAGTCATGCGCGAGGAACTTAGGGATGGCAACATTCTCATCGTCGCCGGTTTCCAAGGAATCACGGAAGACGGCGAGATTACCACTCTCGGAAGAGGTGGCTCCGACCTGACCGCTGTCGCACTGGCAGCCGCACTCAAGGCGGACTGTGACATCTACACCGATGTCGATGGTGTCTACACATGCGACCCCAGAATCGTCCCGAACGCACGCAAACTCGACATTATCAGCTACGATGAAATGCTGGAACTGGCAAGCCTCGGAGCGAAGGTCCTGCATTCGCGTTGCGTTGAAGTCGCAAAGAAATTCAATGTCCCGCTTCAAGTACGTAGCAGTTTTCACCCGGATGTTCTCGGAACTAAAGTTATTAAAGAGGTAAAAGAAATGGAAGATATCGTTGTCAGCGGAGTCGCGTTCAATCGCAATGTCGCTAAAATCTCCGTATTAGGAGTCCCGGATAAACCCGGAATCGCCGCTAATCTGTTTACGGTTCTCGGCGAGGCCGGAATCATCATCGACCTCATCATTCAGAATGTCAGCAGAGACAACATCAATGACATTTCCTTCACGGTATCCATTGACGATCTCAAGAGAGCCATGGACGTTCTGGAGAAGTTCAAGAATGAGAATAGCGCGGCACGCATCGTCGCGGACAATGAAGTCGCCAAGCTTTCGGTCGTCGGCGTCGGAATGAAAAGCCACGCCAATGTGGCGGCAACAATGTTCCAAGCCCTCGCTGAGAACAATATCAATATCGAAAACATCGGCACCTCCGAAATCAAAGTCTCTGTACTCATTCGCGAAAAAGACCTCGACAAAGCAGTCAGGGCGATTCACGAAAAATTTAATTTGAGCGAAGGCCACTAAATGATTGATCCACCAAAGAGAGCAGACCTTTCGCAAGTCAAAACATATTCTGTCCAGAACCGCCCGACCAAAGTAGATCTGACGCTGATGGCACGTGTGCCGAATGTACACTTGCCGCTGGCGGACTTTTTTGATTCGCTGCCAAATGTCCTCAAAGCATACGAATTGCGTTATGCCGGACACGCCATCGCGCAAGCATACAACAATCATCGCTCTGTCGTGATGATGATGGGTGCTCATGTCATCAAATGCGGACTGAGTCCGCTTGTGGTGCGCATGATGGAAGAAGGATTGATTAGCTGCGTCTGCATGAACGGCGCCGGAACAATTCACGATTTTGAGCTTGCCTCCTACGGACACACAAGCGAAGATGTCGAAGCCGGACTTGAAACGGGGATGTTTGGCATGGTTCAAGAGACCGCCGAAAACATGAACCGTATTATCCGCGAAGGCGTCAAGGTTGGATGCGGACTCGGCGAAGCGCTGGGACGCGGACTGCGTCACATGCAAGCCCCCTACGAGCGATTCAGCATTGTCGCCAACGCGCACAGGCTTGGTGTGCCGCTCACCGTCCATGTTGCCATCGGCACAGACACAATTCATCAACAAGTTTCCTTCGAACCGGACCTGTGCGCCAAAGGCTCGCACCGCGACTTCCGCCTGTTGGCAGGGATACTACCTAACATCGCGGACGGTGGTGTCATCCTGAATGTTGGTAGCGCGGTCATACTTCCCGAAGTATTCCTCAAGGCGTTGACCGTCGCGAGAAATCTCGGCTCAAGCGTCCGCAACTTTACCGCCATCAACATGGACATGATTCAGCATTACAGACCAAACACAAACGTTGTGAACAGGCCAACAAAGACCGGCGGACAACCAATCTCGTTGACCGGACATCACGAAATCATGCTGCCGCTACTCTATGCATGCGCGAAATCTTATTTGCGTGAGACTCGCTAAACATGAAACTCAAGATTGCCCTCATCTGTGCCATCGTTGCATTCGTGCTATCCCTCGCATTTCTTGGATGGGCATTCTTCTTCGTATTCAACACCAAGTCGCCCGACAGCCCGATTTTCCCCAAACCAACCTATACCCCGGCACCTACGAGTCACAGCCCAATTTTGGCGGATGCGCAACCCACGGAGTTCATCGTTTTTGACCTGAAAATGAAGCCGATTGCGAACGCCATTGTCGAGGCATTTATCACCGGAGCACATGGCGAAAAGCCCGCGGCGACAGGAACGTCGGACATCAACGGTCATCTTACATTGAACCTGCCTCACAGCAAGCCAATCGCCTCGGTTAAGACATGTGCCACAGGTTACTTGCAAAACATCATCTCACAAGTACCGCTTGACAACGGAGCAATCGAGATTTATCTCGACCCCGAAGTGCAACAACCTGCCGAGGATGACAAGACGACAACACCCAACAATGACACAAGCGTCTCGAAAGCGCAACCGAGTGGCATCAAAGGATTAATCTATTACATTGCGGACAACGGCGAACGCACATCACTGGACGGAACGGTTCAGCTCGCGTGGTATGAAGCCCGCACTGCTCCACAAACGGGGCAAAGACAATGGCACATCGCCTCGAAAGCGCAAACCATCGAATCCTTCACCGATCAGGAAGTTGACCTGCCCGAGATTGCGACGAACAACCCGCTTTTACTTGTCGGCGAATGGAACGGCTTCATCGCCGAATCGGAAGTCATCACCGAAGGCAAAACGCCAGCGCATCCCATCGTGTTGACATTCCGCAAACCCATCGAATTCACCATCAACGCGACGGCGTCCAAACAAACGGAGATTCCGAATCTTATCGTCAAAATGGCGCGCCAACGTTGCCCACGCGATTTCAACTATAGCTCCGTTTTTCAGGGAATCAATTCACTGGGAACGCAAGTTAAGCTTGATATCCCTTATGGCGATTACAAGCTCGAAGCCGGAGCGCCGGGATACACAACAGTTTCGCTCACCGTCAAGGTCGACACGAATTCCCCGAACGCGGCTCAAGTGCGCCTGCGCCGCCAGCCGCCGGGAATTGACATTTCGGTTTCCGAAGATGCGATGCCACTTGCCAACGCGCCTATGGTGTTGACATCACGCTACAACGCGGATATCAAATCGCAGTTTGCGACATCATCACCCGAGGGCAAGTTCCACTTCGAGAACCTAGCCCCCGAAACAACCTACACAATCACGGCAACTCATCCCAAGAATTCCATGCGCCAGAAGTCGGCGAACATCTTCTACGCGACGGCGGAATCCTCACTCAGTGCGGAAATTGCCTTCGGCCACACCGTCCGTATTGGCGGCGACGTCAAGCAAAAGAACGGTTCCCCGACTGCGGCAACTCTCTTGCGCTTTATTCCTCGCGGAAGCATCGAACCGGCGGCGGAATGCAAGATTCAGAGCAATGGCATTTGGGCTGTTGAACTCGAATCGGGCGAATATGTTGTTCAGCATGATGGGCCTGAGACTGATTCGGAAATAATCGAAATCAAACCCATGCAAGAACAAGGCAAACACTACAATCTGGTATTTGGAAAATGATTAAGACCCTCATCTCGGACTTCGACGGAACAATCTCGGCTGTCGATTTCTATCTGACAATTCAAAAACTACACATGACAGCCCCTGATTGCATGAGGTTTTGGGACGATTACATTGCCCACAAAATCACTCATTTCGAAGCGATGCAGGGAATCATGGGCACAATCGACAAGACCGAAGACGCGATGGACCCTGCCTTGGATATGATGAAACTGGACCCCGATTTTGCCGAATCCTTTGAAAAGATATCGATGGCCGGTTGGTCGCTCGCCATCGTTTCCGCCGGAGCCGAATGGTACATCCGCCAGCATCTCAACCGAGCAGGCATCCCGATGACAACCACCCTCGACGAGATGCGTCCCGGTGTCGCCTACGTTGCGGCAAACACGGGAGGCTTCATCTCGGGGAAACCCGGACTGCATCTGACCCTCCCCGAATCTTCGCCTTTCTTCTGCGTCGAGACAGGCATCAACAAAAAGCAGGCAACGCAATATTTCATCGGCGTGTCTGACAGTTCCGCGTTTGCCGGAGATGGCCGCCCCGACCTACAATCAGCGCTGCTCTTGCCGCCCACCAGACGCTTTGCGACAGGTTGGCTCGCTGACGAATTAACAAGCAGAAATGAACCGTTTGTGAAGTTCACAAGATGGAATCAGGTTGCAAGTGAACTGTTGCGATAGACTTTTGTAATACATTACGAGGTGTTTACATCATGACTTTCAATGATTTCATCAGCATTCCATCAGTTGTTCGCATCAAGAAAGGCGCCATTGACAGACTCGGCATCTATCTTGCGCGACCGCAATTCACCAAGGTTTCCTTCTTCTACAGCCCCGGCATCGATTCGATTATCGACCGGGCACGCCTCTCACTCAAAGATAACAACATCACCATTTTGGACGAGCTGCTTATCACCGACGCGTCATTCGAACATGCAAGCGAATTGTTCACTCATCTCAGCAGCGACTGCCACGCCTGCATCGGAATCGGTGGCGGCAAGGCGCTCGACGTTGCACGCTATGTGTCTTTCCTCGCAAACAAGCCCTTCTATTCCGTTCCGACCGCCCTATCAAACGACAGCTTTTGCTCGCCCCAGAGTAGCCTGACCGTTGGCGGCAAGCGTCGCAGTTTGCCCAGCAAACAACCTTACGCTGTGGTCGTCGACACCCAGATTTGTCTTGACTGTCCCGACATCATTTGGTTCGCGGGAATTGGTGATTTGATGGGTAAAGTCAGCGCCATTGTCGACTGGAAAATGGCATTCCATGCGGTTAACACGCCGGTTAACGATTTGGCGGCGCTCCTGTCAGACGCGACAGTATTTCAGTTTATGGCATGCCCCGAGCGTACACTCGAAGGAATCAAAATTCTGGCGACGGCTCTGATGATGAACGGCGTCGCGATGGAAATCGCCGGCTCCTCAAGACCCGCCAGTGGCAGCGAACATCTCATTTCGCATGCGTTGGATCGCATCTCACGCAAACCTCGGATGCACGGCCTACAAGTCGGCGTCGCGACATACGTGTGCTCGCTCCTACAAAAGCAGACAAACGACCGCCTCGGCGAACTCTTCGAAAAAATCGGCTTCTGGGACTTTATCGCGCAAGAGCCATTTTCAACAAGCGAATGGACAGAGGCAATTCAGCTTGCGCCATCCATCAAAAATCATTACTACACAGTTCTCTCGTCACGCGATTGCGTCCCAGAGTTCCTTGAACTGGTCAAGACAAACAAGTATCTCAAGCGGTGCTTTTCCTAGCGCCACACAATCATAGCAGGAAGGCAGTAACTATGCATAACAAAATGCAAGGTGGGTTTCATCTTCTTCTCGCGACTCTTCTGTTTGTCGTGCTTATTATCATCGGATACTGGTTTTATTGGGATGCAGCAAGCCTTCCATTCTCACTGATTGATGATGTCTCGATGTTTGACCATGGCAAGATTGTCCTCTCGTCGCTCGAACAGGGTGGCCCCGTAGGGCTATTCGCCGATGCCGACCCGCGTTTCGCGAACAGCTATCGGCCAAGCATAGACCTCGTGAGCGCAGGCCTCTACCTACTCGCTAACCTCCGCATGGCTCACATTGTTCATTTGGCGTTACTTGCGCTGACCTGTTTGTTTATCATGATGATTGCGTATCGCGCGACCGGAACCCGTCAGGCACTCGGCGCGCTCATCGGCAGTTGGATAGGCGCCGTGCTGTTCTTGACAGCCGAGATTCCGGGCGCCACAGACTTCCAGTCCTTGCAGGCCAACTGGTTCAGACTCTTCACAACGGATTCATACGCAGTCTTTTTCGCCTCGGCCGGGTGCTTTGCCATCCTCTGCGCATGGCGGGCAAAACGGTGGTGGAGTGTTTGGCCGCTCATGCTGATTGGCGCCCTGTTACTCATGCTCGTCATCTTCACCAAACTGATTTTCGCGCCCATCGCCCTGATTCTGCTCTGGGTCATATGTTGCGCCGCGCTCATTCGCAAGCGCAACGCGGCATGGTCGGCGTTTGCGTCACTCATCCTCATCGCATCGGTCATCTGTTTTTACGCAGGCAAAACGGACTTGTTCTCAAAAGGTATTCAGGGCCAATACACAAGTCAATACGCCGACGCCACATCAAATTGGCTTGGCACACTCAGCCAGTATTCCACCCTTATCATTGACCAACTATTCGGCATCATTTTCTTATGGATTATCCTCACCCTCTTGCTCCGATACAATAGAACCATTCACCTACACCCATCAAGATTTATCGCCGGTTTTTTTACCGAAGGTATGCTCATCATTGGTGCGGCGACATTTTTCGTCGGCTACTTGGCATGGCCGCACATCTATGCCCGCTACATGCTCGGGACAACGATGTTCCTCTGCGCGCTGATAGGTGTACTTGCATCGCAACAACTCCAAGCTGTCTTCGCCGGGCGGAAACTGACAAACATTCTGCGCAATTTGCTGTTCATCCTTGCAGGTATGGCAGTCGTCCTAATCTGTCCGACGCAATACATCATCATCGTCTTTGTCCTCCTCATTATCACACTATGGCGTAGCTACGGCAGACAGGCTTTGCACGCTTTTCTCTTGGGCATCCTACTACTCGGCACGGCTTACATCATGAAAACGGGGCAAATCTCTAGTCGAGCGCTCAAAGCTGATTATGTCACTGCCGAGCATCTCCGCGACACCGCCGTAATCCCCCATATTTACAGTCTCTGGAACGACGGCAAAACAATCGGCGTCGCGGTTAAGACTGACAACAACATCAAAAACGAGGTCATTGCCTCCATCGCTGATTATGCCCGACAAAAAGGCATTGTTCCACGCCTAACCCCCATCACGGATTTATCCACATCGGCGACAAAATGCGATGTGTTGCTCCACACCTCCGTCCTCTCCCCTGCGAATTTGCTCCCTGCCACAGACGAACATTTGACCTCGGGAAGCGCAATCTTCGCCTTGAGCAAAAACGAAGTGGCGATACCGGTTTCGTTTAGTGTTTGGCGAAATCGCGTGCTAAAATCATGCGGAAAAAATTACTCTTTAATTGAAAACAAACCAATAAATGACACGTGGGGATTCTATTGTACTAAATAGAACTCGACAGTAATGATTATACCGAAACTTGGTCTTCTAAAACTCTGCATCCTCTTCGAGCAAAAAAGCTGGCATTGCATTCGCCTGTTTTTTTTGTTCACTCTCTTGGTCAACTGTATCGGGCTAACATACGCGCAACAAACATCCGTCCCATTGTCCATTCGCGTCGGAGTCATACCATCGGAGAATCTTTTCGAAGAACACCAAGCCGACAAGAACGGAGCGGTAACCTATTCCGGCTATTTCTATGACTATCTCGCCGAAATATCAAAACACACCGGGTGGCTTTACAGTTTCGTCAAGTGTGATTCAACTGAAACCCTCCGTGAAAAACTTCGGAATGATGAAATCGATATCGGCTGTGACCCGTTTACGGAGGAAAATGAAGAGACGACGGCATCGGAGTTTATCACCTATCATGCCGGCACAAAATGCATCGGCATGTATGTACCCAGTAACCGCCCCCAGGTTTTCCTCGATGGAATGAACATTGGCTTCGTCAAGAACTCCGGGACTTTGGAAAAGTTCGAGACATACAACGAAAAGTTCGGTTATGATTATGTTCCATTCATCTATGAGAACATTGCAAATGCGCGCCAAGCCCTCAAAGATAATGAGATTGCCGCACTGTTGACCTCCAATTTCCAGAAGACACCATCATGCGATTCCATCATGGTTTTGTCGCCACAGCCGTTCTTCTTCCTCCTGAATACCAATATCACACTGCGTCAAGACTTCAGACTTGCGCAACGCAATATTGCATTAGAGATTCCTGAGTTTTACGACATGCTCTCCCAGCACTACTTTGGGACTGATTACGAAATCGTCAGCGAATTAACTGCCGAAGAACAAACTCTTTTGCAATCCGGCGGCATCCGAACAGTCGGACTCGTCAATAACTCGCCGCCGTTCTCCAACTGGAATCCGGAAACTCAGCAAATCGAAGGCATCTTCCCACAGATGATTGCATTGCTTAATAAGAACAATCCTTCACTTCGCCTACGTTGCGTTGTTTTCAATTCGGTCGAAGACTCCGTTAAGGCGTTCAAAAACGGAAAAGTAAACATCTTGCTCACAGCAAACTATATGCGTGGCAGTGGCTTTCTCTACACGCGCCCACTACTCATTTCGCACGACTCAATCTGCGGAGAACGGAACGCCTTACAGAACAAGAACCCAATCATCACGGTTTACACCGACAGAATCAACAAGATTAGGTACCTCCAACACAATTTTCCGAACATGTTGATTCGCAGAGTCTCGACACAAAAAGAAATGTACGACAGCTTCATCGACGGCAATACTGATTTAATCATGGACATTCAGCTTTCTGTGGACTACCACAGCCGCAGTGCTATTCTGCAAAAGCGCCTTAATGTCCTCCTGACCACTCCCATCATGCAGTATTTCCGTCTGGCAATTGGCCCGAACGAACCACCACAGATGGTCACCATCCTGAACAAATGCATTAGCTCAATTCCCAACAAAACAGCTGCCGACATTGCGTTGGATAACACATTCAACATCAAGACACAAAGAACGCTTTACGAATTCGTCCACATGTATTTTACGCATATCATCTCGGCACTGTTCTTCATCACAATCACATTCTTGGGCTTTTACATCCGCCATTTGCTCAACCGCAACAAACGCCAACAGCAGCGCCTGATGACGGACTTTGTGCTTGGTATCGGCAACCGCCTCGCCCTTTCCCGCAAAATGGACGACCTTAACGAACGCGAGGCTCATGGTGCAATGATTATGTTTGGCATGAATGACTTCAAGAGCGTCAACAGCGCATACGGTCAATCGAACGGAACGGCCATATTGCAGGAAGTCGCCAAATGGCTCAGAGAGAACTACGGACAAGATAGCGTCTTTAGATACGGAGGCGACAAATTCTTGGTTTGCGCCGAGGATATTGACGAAGAGGAAGCATACGACAAAGCCCTCACCATTATCGAACGATTCAGTTTCCCATGGTTCGTGAGAAACGTTTCGTACATCGGAACCATCTCGACAGTTATCATTCTTTTCGACAGCAAAAACGAACAATCCTTCAAAAACATCACCAGCGAAATCGACTTCTCCTATACGGAAGCCAAGCGCACCGCAAAGCCATTAGTCTTCTGCGACTCGACCGTATCGTCGAGATTCACAAGACAAGTCGATATCATTGAAGTCCTGAAAAACGCCCTTAGCAATGACAGCTTCACGCTACTTGTTCAGCCTCTTTTCAGCGTCAAAAAACAAAAGTTCTGCGCTGGCGAAATTCTCCTCCGCCTCAACGACAAAAGGCTTGGCAACATCTCGCCGGGAGAGTTCATTCCCATCGCCGAACACACGGGCCTCATCAATCCGATTGGCCTGATGCTCATCGACAAAGCATGCAAACAAATGCGAGAATGGATTGATGCCGGTATCGACATCGACCGCCTCAACATCAATGTCTCTGTCATTCAGCTCATGCAAATCGACTTCGTAAACAAAACGCTCGAAATCCTGAACAAGTACCATCTGCCGATGCATTCGCTGTGCATGGAGATTACGGAATCCGTTTTGGCGGACTCCCCCGCGCACATGGTCGAGGTGCTATGCGAACTGCAAGACGGCGGTATCCGTTTCGCGATTGATGACTTCGGGACAGAGTATTCGAGCTTCAGTATGCTCCATCAGCTCCCCGCGAGTTCCATTAAACTCGACAAAACCTTCATTCAGAAACTCGACAACCACCAGCGAATCAAGCCAATGATTAAGGGCATCATCAACATGGCGCACGAGTTGGGTCTGGCGGTGATTTCGGAAGGCGTCGAAAACAAGAAACAGCGCGACTTCCTTGTCAACGAATGCGGCACGGACTTAATTCAGGGTTTCTATTATTCCGAGCCAATACCCTTCTATCAGTATGAACACATCCTGCGCATGCAAGACGAAAAACAGTTCGAAATAACACACTAACCAACTTCCGGCGGGCGGGTGCTACATTATTCCCGAGAGCGAATGCGAGCATTGGCATGACGCTCGACAATATGGAAAATCACAAACCACAAAACGATTTGCGAAACCGCAATCAATGCGCCGGGCAACGCCAACGAGCGAAGATTAACTGCACCAACACCAACCGCCAGCGACAGCGCCCACACCATCACGACAGCGCCCGTGCGACTAAAACCCAACGCTTCCAGACGGTGACTGATATGATTTCGATCCCCCTTCATCAGCGGCTGACCTGCGCGATATCGAATCCACATCACACTCAGAGTATCATAAAGCGGCACGGCCAGAATGATTAGAGGCGACAGAACAGGGAGCGCCGTTGGCAGCGCGACTTTGTAATAGGACACCAAAACGCTCAGCGTCCCCAACATATACCCAATAAAAAGTGAACCGCTGTCACCCATAAAGAGTTTGGCTTTCGGGAAATTGTACGGTAAAAATCCCGCAATCGAACCGGCGAATATCGCGAACATCGCCATCATGAACCATTCGCCACTCGCCGACGAAATCAGATAAAAACAGAAGCAAGCGATTATCGCAACACCAGCGCTCAGCCCATTCATATTATCAAGCAGATTGAAAGCGTTCGTGATAAGCAAAACCCAAAATATCGTCAGAATCCCGGACAACACCGCAGACCCCAAAAAGCAATTGGCGGTTATGCCAACAAACGGCAAGGGGACAATCGCAACGAGTTGCCAAAACAGCTTGACCCGGGGCGACAACAATTTCTTGTCATCCCACAAACCGGTCGCGAACGCAACACACGCGCCAAACAGCAAAGCCGCAATTTTGGGCATCATCAACCCAACATTAGCGATGTAAACTTTCAGAGAACTCGGAAACAAATCCATATCCTGCACATACGGCAACGCCAACAGAACGCCGACAAAGGAGACAAAAAACGCGAGCCATATTCCCACGCCACCGCAACGAATGATCGCCGTGCTATGAATTTTGCGTTCGCCGGGTTGGTCCATGAACCCAAAGCGGCGACCGAATACAAGCGCAATCGGAACGGTCAATAGTGCACACAAAAAGCTGCAAAGTGCCAATAATATGTAAGCTATGTTAATTGTCATGACCTAACACAAGACAATCGAGATGAGTTTTAAATCATCCCGGAACGCTTCAAGCTCTCGGTGATAGGAACCTCGTGCGGTGTACCAATCTTGAGCAACACGACTCCATGCCCGGGTACATCCAGCGTAATGCCGTCTTTGAACTCCCCGAGATCCCGGCATTGCCAAACGTCACGCACAGGCTCCGCCACTCCGCCCGCTCGCCCCAGCTTCGCAAAATCGGCGCACACTTTCCTCGACACAATATCGCGATTAAACAAACCCACAGCGATCGTCCCATCCGACAATTCCTTTGCCCAAACCTCGCCAAACCCGTCCCGGTCCACTCGGTCGGCCTGCCGTCCCAGAACATCCTGATTGATATCAATGACTTCGCTATGCGTCAGCAGACTGCGTGTAAAGTCATCCATCTTCGTCAAATCGCAACCAATCATCAGCGGTGCAGACAACAAACTCCACAGTGAGATATGCGTCAGTTGCTCATTGGGTTTTAGTAGCGATGGATGCAGTTTCCTCGTGCAAGCAACCCACCCCACCGTCAGCATATCCGGGTCATTCCACCCGCCGGGACATGCCCACTGTGCCTTGTCCTTCTGGGCAAAACCAATCGTACTCATGCACCCCCATGTATCGATAATATCGCCGGTCGTGCGCCACAGATTTCCCCCGGCCTCGGTACGTCCCCACTCCCAAACGCTTCCCATCCCGTATTGGCACAAACTAAAAACGATGTCGCGCGACGTCGAGTGCAGACAATCCGACATCAATTTGTACGGCTTGATAAGTTCACCCCTCGAGAAATTCGGAACAACCTTAGAGTACCCGCACCAGTCATATTTCAGATAATCAATCCCCCATGCGGCAAACTGATCGGCGTCCTCCTGTTCGTGCTGATAGCTTCCCGCGAAATTCGCGCAAGTCGTCGCCCCCGGCGAACTATAGATGCCAAACTTCAGCCCCTTATCATGCAATGCATCTGCCAGTCCCTTCATATCGGGAAACTTTTGCTTAGCGGCACACAAAGCGCCCGTCGTTGGCCGCACTTTATCAGCCTGCCAAACATCATCAATCACCACATACTGATACCCGTGAGCTGCAAGCCCGAGCGTCTCGAAGCAATCAGCCATCTCGCGCACAAGCTTGTCATTGATGGCCCAGTGAAAACAGTTCCACGAATTCCACCCCATCGGCGGCGTCAGCGCAAGCCGATTCGGCCGAGCAACAAAGGCATACTCACGCTCTGCCGAACCGCGATTATTTGTCACGACAACATGCGCAAGATGCAATCCCTCAGACACGATGCACCCACTGATAATCCCCGTTGCCGCATCAAGCGTCAATCCATCAGGCAAATCCTCGCACCGATAAGTCAGCGGAGAATTTCCCGTAGCCGGAACACGAAACAAAAATGGTTTCCCCGGGGAAGCCCCAACCACCTGCGGCCCATGAAAACGCGGTTCATCACCATCATCACAAACAATAACTGGCGTCGTGACGTCATCCATAAAGCACAACGACGGGCTTGTCTTTGCCTCGTCCTTCATCACAAACTTCGCGTCCGCCCAGTCAAAATGACAATTCGCGATACTTGTTCCCGTCGTATCGACAATGAGCGCCAGTCGCTTCGCGTCATTCAGCGCTACAGACACAGGAATTCCGTTCCCCGCCCCCGTGATTCGTTCGGATGACGTCAGCAGACGGTCGTCGCTCCAAATCTCAAAAACCACCGCCCCACGCTCACCAACAGAATCGTCAAGCCCCACAACCGCATCAAAGCGCTCAACATCTCCGGACAGCCGCACAAATATCTCACTGCGAGCATGAACCCCAACGCCCCGCTCATAGACCTGACCCCCCAACGTCATCGGAAAATACTTCCGGTTGCCGTCCTTATCGCGTTCCTTGTAATTCGTCGAAACCCGAGGAGTAACCAGTCCATGAGCGCCATGCTCAATCCTGTCGACATTGGCCAGTTCATCCAGCCACACCGACTGACCACCACAGCAAAACAGCCCGGGACACATAAACATCATCGCACCGGCGATATAGACGAAAATTCTCATAAAGACTCTGTGACTCCTCTAAATGCGTTTTATTATACCGTAACAGAAATCCCACCACATCTTCAACAGTCATGATTTTTGTTTTCATCGGAATTCAACACTATTATATGAGTAAAAGATATTGATTATGGAAACAACTATCATAAAAAACGGGCGAATCATTGACCCCGCGAACAACCTTGATACAATCGGAGACATTCTTATTGTCGACGGTGTCATCGCTAAAGTCGGAGTCATCGACGATTTCCCATCAGACCCTGTCGTCATCGACGCAACAGACAAGATTGTCTGCCCCGGATTCATTGACCTACACACTCACCTCCGCGAGCCGGGGCGTGAAGACAAAGAGACCATCAAAACCGGAACAATGGCAGCGGCGGCTGGCGGCTACACGTCCATTTGCCCCATGGGCAACACATCCCCCGTTTGCGACAGTGCGGCAGTAGTCAAGTTCATCAAAACACGTGCGGACATCGACGCGATTGTCAATGTTTACCCGATGGGGACGGTCACCAAGAACCTCGCCGGGGAAGAAATTGTCGAGTTCGGCGATCTCTATTATGCCGGAGTCAAAGGATTCACTGACGACGGTAACCCCGTGATGAACGCCGAAATCATGCGCCGCGCGCTCGAGTACTCTACTATGTTCGGCTTGCCTATTCTTGACCATTGCGAAGACAAACAACTCTCCGATGAAGGCGTTATGCACGACGGATTGGTCAGCACAAGAATCGGTTTGAAGGGCATTCCGCCTCAAGCCGAGAGCATCCAAGTGGCACGCGATGTCGACTTGGCAGCCATGACCGGCGGCCACATCCACATTCAGCATGTTTCAAAAAAAGCCTCACTCTGCCACATTCGGCAGGGGAAAAAACAGGGAGTCAACATCACGGCAGAAGCGACTCCTCATCATCTCTGCCTGACGGATGAAAAACTCGCGGACTTCAACACAAACGCGAAAATGAATCCTCCGCTCGGCTCGGAAGAAGATCGCCAAGCGCTCATCGAAGCCCTCATCGATGGCACGATTGACTGCATTGCGACTGACCATGCGCCGCACACGGACATCGAGAAAGACATGCCCATCACACTTGCGCCATTTGGAACAATCGGCCTCGAAACTGCCTTCCCCGCGTGCTACACCTACTTGGTCAAAACCAGCAGGCTGTCTGTCTCGATGCTCATCCAGAAAATGACGCAAGCACCAGCGGACATCATCAAGATCGCCCCGCGTGGTTCGCTCTCTCTTGGAGCGCCCGCGGACATCACCATCATCGATCTCAATAAGTCGCAACTCATCACCAAGGATTTTTTCCACTCCAAAAGCTCGAACAATTGCTTTATCGGAGAAACACTCTGTGGCGTCATCACGACCACTTTAGTCAGCGGAAAAGTGGTTTTCCGCCGCGATGACCCCAAAATAACATGAACGGAAAGACCATCGCATCATGAATAATGACCTCAACGCAATCAAACACAGTATCGGAGCGGGTGCCGCTGAAGAACAGAGTCTGACCGGAACCGGGAAAATCACGCAGGAGCGATTTCTCGCCCTCTTGCGCTATCACCTCCGCTACACTCTCGGACACCAGTGGGGACACATCAGTGACGAAGACACTCTGCGCGCCGTCAGCCTGACTGTGCGTGACCTGATGGTCGACAGAATGTTGGAGACCGAATTGCGTTACACAAACGCAAAAGCAAAGCGCGTCTATTATCTGTCGATGGAGTTCCTAGTCGGCCGAAGCCTCGGCAACAATCTGACAAACCTCGACTGCCTCGAAGTCGCCGAAAGTGTCATGCAGCAACTCGGCTATGACATCGACAATCTGCGTGACCTCGAAATCGACGCCGCCCTAGGCAATGGTGGTCTGGGGCGTCTGGCTGCCTGTTTCCTCGAGAGTTTGGCAACCCTTGACATGCCCGGCTTTGGCTATGGCATCAACTACGAGTACGGCATTTTCAGACAAGAAATCGACCCTGTCAACGGACAGGTGGAACGCCCGGACAACTGGCGTACACAGGGAACGCCATGGCTTGTCGAGCATCCGGATGAATTCGTAACGGTCCCCACGCACGGACGTCTCGAAATCGCCACGGACCGCAACGGCGAAAGCAAAGTCGAGTGGCTCGACTGCAAGTATATCCGCGGAATACCGGCAGACATGCCAATCATCGGCTACGGCGGCCACACCTGCAACTGGCTCAGGCTCTACAGCGCGACTTCAACGCACGAATTCGACTTGATTCAGTTCAACGAGGGGGCCTATTTCAACGCAATCAGCGACAAACTTTCATCCGAGAACATCTCGAAAGTTCTCTATCCAAGCGATGCCGTCGACGCCGGACGCGAACTGCGTCTGCTTCAGGAATACTTCTTTGTTTCATGTGCCATCCGCGACATTATGCGCAGAACGATTAAGAACGACATTAAGGTCACGCACCTTCACGAGTATGTCGCCATTCAACTCAATGACACGCACCCCGCGCTGGCAGTGGCAGAGCTGATGCGCGTGTTGATTGTAGAACATCACTGCACAATCGACAAGGCATGGAAAGTCACCACCAATGTCATGGGCTACACGAACCATACACTGCTACCCGAAGCCCTCGAGACATGGAGCGAGTCACTACTCAAACGTGTCCTCCCATTCCATCTTTATATCATTCAGCAAATCAACCAGCGCTTCTTCCACACAGTCCGCAAATTCTACCCGAACGATGAACAGCGCATCCGTGCAATCTCCATCATCGAAGATGTCTACGGACAAAAGATGGTACGTATGGCGCACTTGGCAATCGTCGGCAGTCACGCAGTAAACGGCGTTGCGGAGCTACACTCGCAACTCGTACAGACAAACCTCGTCCCGCAGTTCTACGAGATGACGCCCGAAAAGTTTTCGAACATAACAAACGGCGTCACCCCGCGTCGTTGGCTGCTCAAGGCAAACCCAGGACTTGCCGAGCTTATCACGAAGACCATCGGCAACGGATGGATTACGAACCTCTACAAACTCCGCGACCTCGAACCGTATGCACTCGACGAGCAATGGGTCGAGGACTTCATGAACATCAAGCGTAACAACAAAACCCGTTTCGCGAAGTATGTACACGATACGAAGGACATCGTCATTGATCCGGATTCGATGTTTGACTGCATCGCCAAAAGAATTCACGAATACAAACGCCAGCTGCTCATGATTATGCGTGTGATTCACGAGTACCTCTCCATCATCGAGGATGATAAAATTCCTGATGTCAAGCGCACCTACATTTTCTCGGGCAAAGCGGCGCCGGGATACTGGGCAGCGAAGCAAATCGTCCGACTCGCGAACGACTTGCAGAATCTCATCAAGGACAACCCCAAAGTCAGCGCATACATGCAAGTGCTTTTCATGAGGGATTATCGCGTGAGCTTAGCTGAACGCATCATGCCCGCCACTGACCTCAGCGAACAGATTTCGACTGCGGGCAAGGAAGCATCAGGAACTGGCAACATGAAGTTCGCCATGAACGGCGCGTTGACAATGTGTACATACGACGGTGCGAACGTCGAAATGCTGGCGGAAATCGGAAACGAAAACATCTTTGTGTTCGGTCACAGTGATGCCGAAATCCACACGCTCAAGACAACCGGACAGTATCGCCCGTGGGATATCTATCACGCAAATCCAGATTTGAGAAGAGTTCTCGATGTTTTCAACAATGCGGAAAAGCTCTTCCCCGAAGACCCCGGACGCTACCGTTGGGTGTGGCAATCAATGCTCAATCAGGGTGACCCCTACTTCCACGTCGGCGACTTCCAGCTCTATCTCGACGCGCAGAATAAAGCAGATAAACTCTTCCTCAACAAAAAGGAATGGGGACGCAAAGCCGTGCTTAATGTCGCTCGCATGGGCAAGTTCAGTAGCGACCGAGCCATCGAAGAATACGCGCGCGACATTTGGAACATTCAACCCATCCCCTAAATCCAAATGCCTCGCAGGCAATCAATCAATTGCATATCGCCGTGGAAACTCGAGTCTCGCGGCGATTGTTTTTTGCCTAATAAAATCCGTTTTCGCCTCAGTATATCCGTTGCGGTCATGCTCATAAGGCTTATGCAAACTCAATTTCAAACTCCCATACTCCGCCGCGACATCCGAATGTGCAATCAGATAATCCCGAAAATACAACTCGTCCCAATCGCCCAACCGACGCACATGAAGATGATACACACGCTCCGCGAAACCCTCCGGTGTATAACCCTTATTGTACACCTGCTTCAAGTCCGGTTCATAGACACTCGACATCAACAACCAGCCATTATCCACGATATCCCGCGAGGCGGCCGCAACCGAATAATCAGCGGTTAACTCAAGCAGAATATCCACTGTCGGTTTAGCCACCAAACCGGCAACAGCAGTGCTCCCGATATGACTGATCCGCGCCACAGCATCAGGCGCAAGAGACGACAGTAACGCCGTCCGTGCCGCATCATACCACTGCGCGTACGCAGGATTATGCGGACACAAAATAATGGGGAACAGCATCCACAACTCTTCCAAATTCATCTCTGACAAGGGCTTGCTATTCACAACAACTCCACCCATTCGCCAGTCGAGCCAAGACACATTGGCAGCTCACGGAAAACAGTTCAAAATACAACATAAAACAGTGCGACAGCAAGACTACAGTTTCAGACTCTTGACCCAGTCCATAAGGTCCGCCGTCGACGGATTGCCGTTGAGCATCCGCCCCGGACGCCACTTCACCGTGTCGGGACAAATCTTGTGTAAACCGGCTTCGGTCTTGCCGAGTCCACTGCTGCCTGAAGTAGCGAATGGCACGATAGTCTTGCCCGCGAAATCATAGCTTTCAAGGAAAGTGTTGATGATACTTGGTGCGATGTACCACCAAATGGGAAAGCCCAAATAAACAACATCGTACTGCGACATATCGGAAACTCGACCATCAATCGCAGGGCGGCAGGCGGGATCATTCATCTCAAGAGTACTGCGACTCTTCTTGTCCATCCAATCCAAATCCGCCTTTGTATACGTATCAACCGGACGAATCTCATACAAGTCACCGCCGACAGCATCGGCCAACGTTTTGGCAACGCGCTTCGTGATACCACTGCAAGAGAAATAGGCTACCAAACTTTTCTTATTACTCATATTTTCCTCCGTAGTTTTACTAATACCTAACCAACTGAACTGCAACTATTCTGTAAAGTTGGCGTTTAAAAGAACGAAATATGACCACCTTAAAACTCCAATCTTTCTTGCAGTGTTTTAACATAACACTCCGGATTTTCACACACCATCATCGAACTCATAAGACAAGCGCCCGCCGCGCCTGCATCCCGAATTAATGTGATATTCTCGATGCAAATTCCTCCTATTGCATAGACGGGAATGTCAACGCCCGAGCAAACGCTTTTCAAGAAATTCACCCCGCGCCCGAGCTGCCATCTTTTACACGCGTTAGGAAAGAGATGCCCTACTATAACATAATGACATCCCAGTTGTTCCGCCTCCTGTGCCTCCTTCAACGAATGGCATGACGTCCCAAGCAAATCAAACTCCCTCATTGTGTTTTCTGAAAGACTTCGCAAAATGGGCATAGGCAAATGCACAGTCCGATAGTTCTGTTCTTTTGCGACATCAACGAAGCGATGAAGCACACAAAGACAATCACTGCTTTCACAGATTCGACAGACTTGCGCCGCGAGAGCGCGATACTCATTTTCCAACATATCTTTCTCGCGCAGAATCAACCCCGACAACATCCTGCACTCCACAAGGTTTCTGATTCGCGTCAGGTAATCGCCGTGACACACATGTCGATTTGTAACACAAAATATCTTAAACATAAAGATAATCATTCAGTACCGGCTGAAGACCTTCGCGCGCGATATCGCGGCGCATCTCTGCCATACTTCTCGAATCATTAATCTCAAACTGTTCGTCACCCTGCGCTTGCTCGCTATTCTTTCCCGTGTACTTACTCTCATGGTCGCCAACGCCCGTCGAGACACTCGCAGAAACCTTAGTCGCCGCAATTTTGACAATACCATTGCGAAACGACGCCTTCTCACGGGACGAAACCGTAATCCCAACAAAAGGCAGAAAGATTCGGTAAGCGCAGAGTATCTGGCATAGCTGTCTTTCGTGAACATCTTGCGGATTGATTCTGCTATTGTTGACGATAGGACGTAGCCGCGGACAAGAGAGCGACATCTCCGCATGAGGATACTTCCGTTGCAAATAGTAAACATGCAACGCACCCGCCAACGCATCCTTGCGAAAGTCAGACAACCCCAGCAACGCGGAAAAGCCAACGCCTCGCATCCCGCCACGCAAAGCACGCTCCTGAGCATCAAAACGATAAGGCCAAACACGTTTATGCCCACACAAATGCAATGCTTCATACTGCACTGTATCATATGTCTCCTGAAACACCGTCACATAGTCAGCTCCACATTCATGAAGAAAGCGGTAGTCATCCGTATTGACGGGATAAACCTCAAGCCCAACCATACGGAAATACTTTCGCGCAAGCTTGCAGGCCTCACCAATATAAGTAATGCTACTCTGTACATGACTCTCGCCCGTCAAAAGAAGAATCTCCTCAATATTCTGACCGGCGATAATCTCCATCTCATGTTGAATTTGCGCCATGGTCAACTTGACACGCCTGATTTGATTGTAGCAATTGAACCCGCAATAAACGCAGTAGTTCTCGCAATAATTCGCGATATACAGCGGCGTGAACAGATAAACAGTATTACCAAAATACCTACCGGTAATCGCCTGCGCCTTCCAGCACATCGCCTCCAGATAGGGTTCGGCCGCAGGCGACAGCAGCGCCATAAAATCATCAATGGAGCAGTTCTCGCTCAACAGCGCTTCCCGAACATCGCGCTCAGTATAGCGAGCATAGTCAAACCGTGACACTTGCTCCATAACATCCCCACACACATCAGAATCAATCCTCTCCATCCCAGGCAAATAATCCATGATATTTTTCCGAGCAGACGGGTCGTTTTCCAGTCGATGTTTCTTCTCAATTATAGCCTGCGAAAGAGACTCCGAGTCGAACAAATAGTGATTTTTCATTTCTGTTTCACTCCCTAATCACGCAAGAATCCCGTCAATGGGTCAGACGCCACAGCCCCACGGGCAACCACTCTGCCTAGCCCGGCAAGATATGCCTTGCGCCCGGCTTCGATGGCCATACGGAATGCCGATGCCATAAGCGAGAGATTCCCCGATGTGGCCAGCGCGGTATTAGCCATAATTGCCGCCGCCCCCATCTCCATCGCCTCGCACGCTTGCGAAGGTCTGCCGATACCGGCATCCACAATAATCGGCAAATCAATTTCATCAATCAAAATGCGAATGAACTCACGTGTCGCCAAACCTTTGTTCGAACCAATGGGAGCAGCCAAAGGCATGATTGTCGCGGCACCGGCATTCACAAGATCGCGCGCCGCATACAAATCAGGATACATATAGGGCATGCACACAAATCCCTCGCGTGCAAGAAGCTCAGTAGCGCGAATCGTCTCCGCGTTATCCGGCAGCAAATACTTCGAGTCTCTCATGATTTCGATTTTCACAAAATCCCCGCACCCCAACTCGCGCCCCAGTCGGGCGATGCGCACAGCCTCCGCGGCGTCTCGTGCTCCCGAAGTGTTGGGGAGCAATGTAACACCCGACGGAATATAGCTCAGAATACTGTCCTTCTCTTTATTGTTGGCTCTTCGAATTGCCAACGTAATAATTTCCGCGCCGGCATCACGGATTGCCGCCTCAAGCAGCTGCATCGAGTACTTGCCGGAACCCAAGATAAACCGCGAATAAAACTCATGACCACCAATCACAAGTTTGTCGTCATTTTGCATAGTCTATGTCTCTCCTAAACTATCATGTTCCGCGATAATGCGGATAACTGCATGAGCCTGATGCAACGCGCAAAGCATCACACGTGAAGCAACAAGCTCCAGACTATCACAAACATCACTGACAGAATCGCCGCAAAGATAGAAGTGCGGCGTAATCCGGCGAGTTTGTATCCGGTTAGCGTCACCAAGACCGGCGATTCCCGAAGCCGCGACAAAATACGTACCTCGCACATTCTCCAAAACCACCATTGACAACATCGTCTTCGCCTCCGCATCATCAAAGGCTTCACAAACGATATCGACGTCTCGCAATAGCTCCTGACTGTTGCCGGAATGCATCTTAATCGTATGCGTCACGACCTCGACAAAAGGCGCAATCTCTCCAATATTCTCGGCAAGTGCTTTCGTCTTAAGCATTCCGATTTGCGCGACCTTATATTGTTGACGATTCAGATTCGACAACTCCACACGGTCATAGTCAATCAAAACCAAATGACCAATGCCCGCACGCGCAAGGGCAACGGCGATTGTTGAACCTAAACCACCCAAACCGCAAATCGCCACCGTCGCAGCAGACAACTTCCGTTGCAAATCCCGCCCATGGTGCTTCTCCAACGCCGCGAGCAACTCATCCTTCGTCGGCATCATCTCACCCACCCCCCACAAAGCGAACGACTTCGACAACATCACCATCCTGCAATAACGCCTCGGCATAAGTGCCCTTCGGCACAATCTCGCCATTGCGCTCGACAACGATTAGCCTCAAATCATAATCAGCTAACGCAAGATACTCCGCAACTGTTTTGCCTTCGGCATCACAATCTTCCCCGTTTATCCTTACCATCCAATCACCCACAAAAACAAATTTGAGCAACCACCGATTCAGCTGTTGCTCAAAAGATTTTGTCTTCGACATCCCTCCGTTGGCATTATCCAAATCAGGTTCAAGGGTCGAAGGTCGAACCTTCCTCTCAGCCTGTGCCACACAAGCTCCCCGTTGTTCAGGTATACTATACAGACAAAAACAAAGAACTCAATAACAAGTTGTGCAATCTATTGCGATTTTTGACACAAATCGCAGCGTCTACAGATACTGCTCCAAATGTTACATATCCGAACGCAACCCCTCAAGGAATCTCTCGATGTGATAACCGTCCGTCGTTGCGTGATGACACGTCAGCGAGAGCGACATTAGCACGCGCCCCTCACGCTCAACAAACTTCCCCACCTCAACCGACGGAAAATAGTACGGCTTATTCTCGCAGCTGTGAACCGCGAAATGCTCGAAGCTCACCCACGGAATACACGACACCGTATCGGCATTAGCCGGAGGTGGCGTCTGCGGTTGACCCAAAACGCCATGACCGCGCCAAACCGGCGCTGATTCTCCAGATAAACGCGATAAAAATCCGGAAATAAAGTCCTATACGCCGTCCACATCAACATTCACGATCATCGAATAACCAGTCGGAGGCATCTTGGAAAAGTAATAAAACATCTGACCGCGAGGCCAGCTACGCAAATCAATCGGCGTAAAGTTCACTATTAATCATTATCCAAATTCTTTATTCTCAATTATCACCAAACGGCGCGATTAGTTTCCGAGCGGCTGACACGTTGTACAATAGTAAACAGAACCACCCATATACGCCTCCTTGCGAATCAGCGTCCCACACGTCGGGCAGCCGCAACCAACCGTATGCTTCGACATCTGCGTCCGATACTGCCCAGCATTACCAAACAAATCCTTCTCGGTATCGCGACCGCCGCCATCCACCATCGCCCGCAGCACACTGACCACGCATTTCCGCAAACGATCGCCATCGTCCACCTCCAACGTGCCCAGCTTCCGCTTAGGGTGAATCCCCGCCGCAAACAAAACATCCTGCACGACGCCATTCCCAATCCCCGGAAAGCGTTGCTCCGTCGCCAGAAACGCCTTAGCGCTCATCGTCGGCTTACACGATTTCAGCAGCGACACAAAATGCGCCTTAAATGCCTTATCAAACGGCGACATCGCCGCACGGCTCTTCTGCCAATACGTGTTATCATAATCCTCACGGTGCAAAACGATGCCTCCATACATCGCCACCGTCAGCACAAGCGCCGTCGCGTCCGCGAACTCAATCAACAACTGATAATCCTTAGGGGCATTCGCGACCTCAATCAACCGCACATTCACTCCGTCATTGACACACAACGACAGCCCATTATCAAACTCGATTTCAACAAAAATCCCGAATCCTTTAGCGCCGACAATTCGCGCCCCACAAAGTTGCGGAGCATAATCGGCAGGCTCGCCCGACCACCAACAAAACTTATGCGGTTTCGTCGGTGGCAATACACCTCGCACGGTTTTCCCCACAACAGCTTCCGACAGCTGCCGCGCCAACGTAAGCGCTTCCGGCAATTCAATCATAGCAAAACTCCCATCACGACTCTATAGCAATATCAAACGGAACAGTGGGAATCCCCTCGGCAGTAGGCACATCATCAGGGAAAGCCCACCCCGAAAGACGCGTCGGATGGAGCAAAACAAACTCCGATCCACGTCCGCCAAAAGCCACACCCTCAGCGAAAGCATCCGGAAACTTTGCGCAATAAGCATCACGCAAAACGCCATTCTCAGGCAGCATACACCCATGCAAAAACTCCGCAGTTGCTTCCGCGAAAAATGGTCCGACAGAAACACAACACACCGGATTCGCCGCCAATTGCCGATACTTCCTCGAATCGGCGGCCGTAAAAAACAAAATCCCCCCATCATACAACACCGGACTGACCACCCGCATCGACACCACGCCATCCGCCGCCGTCGCCAGCGCCACCGTCACAGCCTCCCCCACCGCAACATAAAACTCATCAACCTTTCCCATCATCACATCTCCATGAATAAAAATACAACCCAATATAATGTATGATACTATAGACAAAGAACCCTCCCGTCTTATCCCACCAACAAGGAACACCCAGTGCAACAAAAAGAGATTACGACACAAGAAGACCTTTTCACCGTACTAGACCTAATAGAAGCCGCCGGCATACCCTACTGGCTCGACGGCGGTTGGGGCGTCGATGCGCTATGCGGCCGCCAGACGCGACCACACCGCGACATAGACATCGACTTCGACGCGACGTACACACAACAACTACTTGACCTACTAACCGCGCACGGCTACAAAATCACAACCGATTGGCGTCCCGTCCGCATCGAGCTATACCATCCACGGCTGAGCTACATCGACATACACCCGTTCCAAGTAATGCCCGACGGAACGGCATCACAAGCAGACCCCACCGGAGGTCGCTACCAATTCCCCGCCGACTACTTCACCACCGTCACCTACGCGGGACGTACCATCCCCGCCATTTCAATCAAAGGACAAGAGGCATTCCACACGGGCTACGACCTCCGCGAGACAGACAAACAAGACCTACAGAATCTGAAATCCCTCTCCCCAAACTCAAACTAAAACAGCCCTAATCCACCACGCCACTCTACATAGTCACCCAGTAGACACTAGTTGCCCTACTCATTCTCTTAGTTGCCCTATTGGGCTTATTGCCCACTGTCAACTATTCCCACTCGATTGTAGCAGGCGGTTTGCTGCTCACATCATAAACAACGCGATTGACACCGCGGACTTCGTTGATAATTCGCGAGCTGATTTTCCCGAGGACTTCCCAAGGAAGATGCGCGAAATCGGCGGTCATGGCATCAGACTGTTACTATATTGAAAAGCGACATCGCTGGCAAATGATATAAGATATCGTCTTTTAAGGATTGCGCAATATGCTGTTTGAATCGTTAAGTGAAAACAGTTTATTTATGTTTTAAACTACAGCGAGGACAATATGTGGCACAGATAGATAAACAGTTTGGTGATATCCTTAGAAAAATACGTGAAGCTCGCAATATGACGCAAGAAGCATTTGCTAAGTTTTGCGGGATTAGTCGTGCTTACTATGGTCGTATCGAGCGTGGTGAACACAGCATAACATTAGAACAATGTCAGAAGATTGCAGAAGCTACAGGACTGTCTATGGCCGAATTATTTAAGGATATTGTTTAAAACGTCATATATGACGTTGAATATTATCAAGACACGGCAATATGTAATTCTGGATGGCGATGGATATCGCGTATCCAAATATAATGTCTTGAAAGACAAGGAGAAATATCATGAATAACGAAGAAAGCAAAACTTTGACATTCAAAGTGGAATCTTTCCGAAAAATACCAAATCCATATCGCAACTCAGAAACAGGCGAAATGCATCCTGCTGAGATGTACTATGCAATCTGCGACGTGAAGAGTATTCCAGACAATATTCCAATGGAAACGAATCCACGTGAGCAAAAGATGACAACCAATGTTGTGAAGAAGATCAAAGATTCTCTTGCAAAGACCAGCGAGTCAGACTTTTATCTACTTAACCGTGGGTTACTTCTTTCTGCTAAAGACGTAAAATACAATAATTACGCTAATGAACTTACTATTACGTTCGAAAATTTTGAGTATCATGGCAATGTCGATGGTGGTCATACTTATAGAACCATTTTAGAAAACAGACAACAGCTTGAACCAAGAGAGCAATATGTTAAATTGGAAATCCTCACAGGTGTTGAGGATATTTTTCAAGAACTTGCTGCGGCTCGAAATACATCTGTCCAAGTTCAGGACAAGTCTATAGCCGAACTCGAAAACCGGTTTGATTTGATTAAGAACACTCTTGCGAACGAACCGTACATGAAGAAAAAAAGGGTATTCTTTAAGGAGAACGACTCCGGCGACATTGATGTATCAGACATCCTTGCTATTCTTAATATGTTCAATCTTGATAGATACACTGACATAGACTCCTTGCCCATTAACTCCTATAGCTCAAAAAAGAAATGTATTGATCTTTACATAGCCGATCACAAGGAACACGGTAAAGATGCGAAAAACCCCTATGTGAAGATGCGTGAAATTATGGCAGATATTTTCATGCTGCATGACAAGATCGAGGTAAAAATGAATGATTTTTATACCGTAAAAAACCCAAGTGAAAGATATGGAGCAATAAAGGGGGTCTCGATGCCAAAGAACGGGGAGACATTCAAGTCTAAATTTATGGAGAATGAAATGAAATATAGATCTCCTTCTGGCTTTATCTACCCGATCCTTGGTGCTTTTCGCGCTCTGCTTGAGGAGAAAGACGATTGTTACTGTTGGAAAACTGATCCGTTTGACGTTTTGGAAAAGGCAGGTCCGAATCTCGTAGATTCAACAGTCTCAATGAGTCGCGCTCTCGGGAACAATCCACAGTCTGTCGGAAAAGACCCAAACATATGGAAGACCTTGTATATGACGGTTGCTTATTCAACCATGTCGTAGACAGATCTTTCAAAGCTTCATAATAAAGAGAGCTAACTGACTTAGTCAAAATCAGTTAGCTCTCTATTTCGAATTTTGATGTAACGGATCTATCGTCGAAATACCAGTGTGGACAGGCTTTTTCAAATTCCTAGCCTATTCCCACTCAATCGTCGCGGGCGGTTTGCTGCTCACATCATAAACAACGCGATTGACGCCGCGTACTTCGTTGATAATCCGCGAGCTGATTTTTCCAAGGACTTCCCAAGGAAGATGCGCGAAATCGGCGGTCATGGCATCGACGCTTTCGACCGCGCGCACCGCAATCACATCGGCGTAAGTGCGGGCATCGCCCATCACGCCGACGGCCTTGACGGGTAGCAGAACGCCGAACGATTGCCAGCATTTTTCATAAAGCCCGGCCGCCTTGATTTCTTCAACGATAATCTTGTCCGCTTGCCGCAAAATATCCAGCCGTTTGCGGGTCACCTCGCCGAGGATGCGAACCGCCAATCCCGGCCCGGGGAAGGGTTGCCGCCAGAGCATCTCGTGCGGAATCCCAAGCTTGGCGCCCAACTCCCGCACCTCGTCCTTGAACAGCTCCTTGAGCGGCTCGACGACACGGCCTTGCTCCATCAGCGCCAGAATTTCCGGCACACGATTATGGTGCGTCTTAATCTTGGACGATGGCCCCTTCACATTGACCGACTCAATCACATCGGGATACAGCGTCCCTTGCGCGAGGAAATCTTTTTCGGACAATTCTTTCAGGAATACATTCACGAATTCGCGACCGATAATCCGGCGTTTATTTTCCGGTTCAGTCACGCCCTGCAACAAATCAAGAAAATGATCCGAAGCATCGGCAAAAGTCAGTTCGATTCCCAGTTTTTCGCGAAAATTTTTCCGGACACTTTCGGCTTCATCCATACGCAAAACGCCGTTATCCACGAATACGGGCAAGAACCGGTCGCCCGCCGCCTTATGCAGCAGCGTCGCCAGCACCGTGCTATCCACACCGCCGCTGGTTGCGCAGACGATGCGCGAGCCGGGATGTCCGGCCAGCAACGCACGAATGTCATCGCAGGTTTTCTCGATGAAATCTTCCAGTTTCCAGTCGGCTGCGGCCTTGCACACATGGAAGACAAAATTCTTGAGCAGTTGCGGCCCGCAAACGCTATGATGCACTTCGGGGTGAAACTGCACGCCCATCAGCGGCCGCGAGGTATGGCGCACCATAGCCTGTTCGCAGCTGTCCGTACCGGCCAGCGTCAGCCACTCGTCGGGCAGTCGCACCGCGGCGTCGTTGTGGCTCATCCAGACCTTCGAATTGTCCGCGATGCCGTCGAGTAGCGGCTCATCCGACTTCCTCGGATGCAGGATTGCCGGGCCATACTCGCTGCTGTTCTGCCCGCGCACCTCGCCGCCCAGCATATGCACCATCAGTTGCATTCCGTAGCAAATGCCCAAAATCGGAACACCCAGTTCGAGCACCGCCGGGTCAATCCGTGGCGACCCATCGTCCGACACGGATGCCGGCCCGCCCGAGAAGATAATGCCTGTCGGGTTCAGTTTGCGAATCTCGTCGATAGGTGTGCTAAAGGGGATAATCTGTGAATACACGCCAAGGCCGCGCACTTTGCGGGCGATGAGCTGTGAGGTTTGGCTGCCAAAATCAAGAACTAAAATCATCGTTTCGTTTTCCAAATTAGAGTGTTAAATTGAATTGAGCAGGCAGCGACTTTTTGTTGTTTCGCCCCGCCTGCTCATCATTTCATCATCAGTTGCAATCAGCCTCTGCGCCTATTTGCACATGCCGATATTCTGTGCCTTCTGGAAGACCTTTCCTTCGGTCTTGATTGCCGGAGCAATCACAAGTTCGACGCGCTGCATCTCGCGAATATTCATCGCGCCGACACTGCCCATCGATGTCCGCAGAGCACCAATCAGGTTCTGGGAACCATCGTCCAAGTGCGCCGGGCCGAAGAGAATCTCTTCAAGCGAGCCGGTTGTTCCAACGCGTACACGTGTACCGCGTGGCAGGTTGGCGTGTGGTGTCGCCATGCCCCAGTGGAATCCACGGCCGGGAGCTTCCTTGGCCTTCGCGAACGCGCTGCCAACCATCACAGCATCCGCGCCGGAGGCAAACGCCTTGCAGATGTCGCCGCCAACATTCATGCCACCGTCGGTGATGATGGGAATGTAGCGTCCCGTGCGCATATAGTACTTGTCGCGAGCGGCCGCGCCATCAACGGTTGCCGTCACTTGCGGCACACCGATACCAAGAACGCCACGGCTCGTGCAAGCTGCGCCCGGACCAACGCCGATGATAACAGCGGCAGGCTTGCATTCCATCAACTCAAGCGCGACTTCGTAGCTGACGCAGTTGCCAACCATCACGCTCATGCGGGTGCTCTCGACTAGCTTTGCCAAATCAAGAGTCTTGTATGCACTGGAAATATGCCGCACGGTCGAAACGGTTGATTGAACAACAAAAATCTCGCAACCGGCTTCTTCGGTCAACTTCGCCAGACGCTCGGCCTTTTGCGGAATCGCCGACACAATCGGCGTTACGCCCTTGCTCTTAATATACTCAATGCGCTTCGAAATCAAATCTTCGCGAACTTCAGGCTCATACAGCTTCTGAACAAGCTCGGTGGCGCGCTCAGGTGTGGCTTGGGCAATCTCCGACAAAATATCGGTCGGGTCGTCATAGCGGCTCCAAACACCTTCAAGATTCAACATCGCCAGTCCGCCCATTTGTCCCATCAAAACGGAAAAATCAGGGCTTACAACGCCATCCATCGCGGCGGCGATAATCGGAATTTCAAACTTCTTGCCATTCAGTTCCCAAGAAACATCAACCTCATCCGGATTGATTGTCACTGCACCCGGAACAATCGCTATTTCGTCAAATCCATACGAACGGCGAGCTTTACGACCGCGCCCTATCCATTCACCCATTAGAAAAACTCCTCTTGCCTATCAAGATAAAATAATTTGTCTCTGACATTGGCACAGCCGTGCGAGCTTTCGTTCTTGTGATGAACCGAACTCGCCCCTAAGAATCAAGCGACCTCTTTGTCAATTTGCTTTAAGTAGTGCGGGACGCGCATTTGCTTCATCACAAAATATTTTTTTCACGAAACCTTCACGATTCAAACTAAAAATAAAACGTTGCGTCGGGAAGCTTGTTTCCGATAAGATTCGGATTCTCATTCTCAATCACCCGCAAATAGTCCTCGATTTCGCGGCGGCAATCCGCTGCGCGTTCAGGCTGCGGAGGCGCAATCCCAAGCGATTGCCCAAGCGCGTCAATATCGAGCGCTGTTGTGGGCATATGACGCGACGGCAACAGCGCCGCCTCGTGAGGATTCTCCCGGCACCAACGTGCGGCATCCGCGTAATCCGACACAAACTGTCGAAGGCGAGCATCGCTGACACGATCCCCGACGGCGGCAATCCCCGCGAAGGGCAACCGCGACGGGCCACCAAAAGCCTCGCTCCATAACTGCTGAACATCGAGGCTGCGACGCATACTACCGTTCGCCTTGTGCGACTTGACAAGCAAGCTGGACGCCACCGGTTCGGGCAGCATCGCTAGATTCGTTTTGCCGCCAAGCAGCCAGTGGGCGAGAGACACCGACGATGGCGCATACATCAGCGTCATGCCGTTGTTGAGTTTTTTCTTTAGTGTCGAAATCAAAACATCGGGTAAATCGCCCTTGAGAGGCACACCGACTTGCAGCCCCGACAAACCGGCCGACGTCAGTGAGGCGTTATCGGCCGTCCCGACAAGCCAAAACAACTTCCACAACGTCACATTGAGCAACCGCACATCCGCCCCACGATTCGCGAAATTGGCAGCCACATTCACATGGCAAGCCACAACATCAGCGCGACGAGACGAAATAAGCGAACGTAATTGATCCGGCGTCTTCCATTCGACGAACTCGACGTCCGAACCGGAAGTCGTCTCAATCATGCGCAAAACAGGCAACGACAATATGCCCTCGGGCGGACCGGCAAACACAAGGCGCTCGGTAGGCGTCGTCTCCTGTGCACAACACACGGCCGACAACGCCATCACCAAAAACAAACACAAGCGCTTAAACATCGTCGCAGTCAACCCTACATCGAACTGCTGAGATACTTGCCACGCACCAAATCGCCATTACTCATGGTGCCATTGGACGGGTCATAGAAACCAAGCTGCAGAGGGCCAAGAGCCGGCACCTGCGGAGGCGCAAGGTCAATGCGGTCGCCATCAGGACCACACGCCCAGAACACATACGGCCCCAACTTCTCCAGACGATACGCAGGCGCGGAATTCGGCGGGAACGCCGCTGGGAAACGACGGGCTTCACCCTCCAGATACGAGTAATAAATATAACGTTGCTCAACCGAGGCATTCTTCTCGAAGAAAATATCCGACAGCAAACTGTTCACATACGAGATAGGCGTCGTCACCGCAGGCGGCAAAAACTTATTCGTGTATCCACCCAGTGCCTGACCGGGAATATGCACCACACCGGCGGCAGTCACACCGCCCGGCGCTGGATATGCATTCCAATCAACCGCATAAGATTCAACAGCAGTAACAAGAGTCCGCATATCACTCGAAGCGCGTGCCACCTTAGCACGAGTCTGAGCCTCCAGAAAATTAGGAACGGCTATACTGGCCAGAATAGCGATAATCGCTACGACAATCAACAACTCAATCAACGTAAATGCTTTCATTTTTACTTACCTCACGAAAGAAATAATACCAAATAAGTCCTTTATTCACCCCAAATTTCAATTAAGCAGCTTTTAGTCCACCACTCCACTCTCAACTCTCCACTCTCAACTCTATTTGAAGCTCTCCACTCTGTTTAGTCGCCCCAGTCGTCCAGTGGCCTTATTGGGCTTAGTGCCCTATTCCTTAGTTGCGTATTTTGTCGATGGCGCCTACCCCCGCCGACCCGGACTCGCTATATTTTAGGATAGGATTCTACCAGAAGAGGATGTAGAATATCGCTGTCAAGACGATCACAAAGCCGCCTGCTCATTGAGCACCACGCGATGGTGTCAAATCTAGTTGGTGTTCGACTTGAACTCCACCGGTGTCGGCAAATGCTTGACCATGCCAATCAAAGTCATCTCTCTAGTACGACTAAAATCGTTTGTTTATGTAATATTGTATTGCAAAAAACAGAATTTAGTAAAACTTGAAGAAGGAACAATCCCATGAAAGCGGTTTCGGCCATTGGACTAGCGTTGTTGGCGGCCGTATTCTACGCTTCAAGCACTCCGTTTTCCAAGGTTTTGCTCTCTCATATCGAGCCAACAATGTTAGCCTCGTTCTTATACTTTGGTGCTGGTATAGGAATTGCGATTGTTTATCTTTTTGTTCCCCATAGATTTAAGCAAAATGAGAACAAACTTAGTAAAAAGGATTTGCCATATGTTCTCGGCATGATTTTGCTTGATATTACAGCTCCGATTTTGCTTATGTTCGGGCTATCAAAAGCACCTGCAGCCCATGTGTCTCTACTCAATAATTCCGAAATTGTCGCGACATCTATCATTGCGCTGATTGTTTTCAAAGAGACCATCTCCCGAAAACTCTGGATTGCAATTACCCTAATAACCTTGTCGAGTGCGTTACTCTCCTTTCAGAATTTATCATGCCTTCAGTTTTCTTTCGGTTCTATTTTTGTAATTTTGGCATGCATTTGTTGGGGGTTTGAAAACAATTGTACACGGAAAATCTCCGATAAAAACACCTACAAAATAGTCATCCTAAAGGGCATTTTTTCGGGACTCGGGTCATTTATTGTAGCGCTGATAATCGGTGAAACGATTCCCTCAAACACATGGTTTCTCTTGGCGCTTATACTTGGCTTTGTTGCCTATGGGTTGAGTATTTTTGTATATATCCGCGCGCAGAAAGAACTTGGCGCGGTAAAAACAAGCGCATACTATGCGGTTGCTCCGTTTATCGGTGCTATCCTTTCTCTTGCCGTTCTACGCGAACCACTGACGGTTACATTTGTAGTTGCGTTGCTCATCATGTTCGTCGGAACCACCTTGGTGGTACTGGATACGTTATTAACGCATCATAGCCATCTGCATACACATACGATTAAGCATACGCATGACGGCACAACCCATACACATACATTCACGCATGACCATATTGGTAATGGTATGGAGCATCATCATTCTCATAATGGGACAGAGCTATGTTGATATAGACATATTGACCATACCGCGTTCATCATATGCTCAGAGAGAAAAGCAAAATTTAAATCTTTCACCAACAGAGAAGAATTCGGACTTCGCTTTTCCCCAAGAACACTTTCGTCCCCCATCTAAACTAATTAAACAACCACATTCCACTCTACCACTAACAGCCAAGCCAACTAAGCCAAATAGGCCCAATATTTAATATATATAGCTTTTAGTCCACCACTCCACTCTCCACTCTCAACTCTGTTTTTTGGGTCTACCAAAAACATAAAAAAGAAATCCGCCTCACACAAACTCATGTGTGGTGCGGATTAAACTATGGTGGAGGCAAGGGGGTTCGAACCCCTGACCCCAAGACTGCCAGCCTTGTGCTCTCCCAGCTGAGCTATGCCCCCATATGGTGACGGATTGTACTTACTGCAATGGCGACGTTTTATTTATTTTCTTCACGCACTTTTTTACGCAAAACTTCACAGGGATTCACCGATAGAAATTCCATATCAATCGTATTGATGATTCAGACCTCATCTTATCGGGGGTACTCTATTTTGGAATGTTGGCAATGAAAACAGCACTCATCAGTGTTTACGACAAAACAGGCCTCGAAGACCTGGCAACTTTTTTACACAAACAGGGCGTACAGCTTCTGTCTACCGGTGGCACTCTCAAGTTTCTGAGGGACTGTGGTCTTCCGGCCTTATCTGTGGCGGATTACACGGAACAACCGGAGATTCTTGATGGACGCGTGAAGACTTTGCATCCGAAGATTTTCGGCGGAATCCTTGCCCGTCGCGCCAATCCCGCGGACATGACCACTCTGGCTGACGCGAAAATGGCCGCCATTGACTATGTCATTGTCACGCTCTATCCCTTCGTCGAAACGATGAAGTCGGCCTCAGCGACGGAATCAGATATCATCGAGAAGATTGATATCGGCGGCGTTTCGCTGCTCCGCGCGGCGGCGAAGAACTTCCGCGATGTGGCTGTGGTTGCCCAACAGAGCGACTACGAGGCCCTCAAATCGCTGTTTGATTCTTCCCTCGATGACAACGCCAAACTCAGCATCCGCAAGCATCTCGCGGCCAAAGCCATCGCCCACACCTCCGCCTATGACGCGGCCATCACGTCGTGGCTCGGCAAGGATTTTGAACCTTATCCCGACACATTCAGTGTCGGCTTCAGCAAACTGCAGGATTTGCGCTATGGCGAGAATCCGCACCAGTCCGCGGCTTTCTATCGCGACCCGCTCTGCTCCGAGACTTGCGTCGCGAACGCCAAACAACTTCACGGAAAAGAACTTTCCTATAACAATATTCTCGACCTCGATGCCGCGCTGGAAATCGCCCGCTCGTTCCCCGAGATCCCGACAGTGGTCATCGTCAAGCACAACAATCCTTGCGGTGTTGCTTGTTCGGAGGATTTGGTCGAGGCGTGGAACGCGGCGCGTGCCTGCGACCCGACAAGTGCCTATGGCGGAATCACGGCGGTGAATCGCCCTGTCACGGCCGCACTAGCCGAGAAGATGGCCGAGATTTTCCTCGAAGCGATTATCGCGCCGTCCTTTGAGCCGGACGCGCTGGCCATTCTGGAAAAGAAAAAGAATTTGCGCCTCCTCGATTGTGGCGGAGCTTTCACGGCGCCCAACAATCAGAAGATGGTGCGCAGTGTCATCGGCGGCGCGCTCGTCCAAGACCGCGACATGGGCAGACTGACACGCGACGACCTGAAGGTCGTCAGCAAAGCACAGCCCACCGAAGAGGATTTGCAAGGGCTGCTTTTCGCGTGGAAAATCGCGAAGTTTGTCAAGTCGAACGCGATTATTTACACGAACAAAAATGCGACAATCGGCATCGGCGCCGGCCAGATGAGCCGCATCGATAGCACGAAGATTGCGGCAACCAAAGCCCAGTCGCCCGTGCGCGGCGCCTACATGGCCAGCGACGCATTCTTCCCGTTCCGCGACAATGTTGACCTCGCCGCCGATATCGGTATCAAGGCCATCATCTCGCCAGGCGGAAGCATCCGCGACGAAGAAGTTCTCGCTGCAGCCGACGAACATGGAATCATCATGGTCTTCACCGGCATGCGCCACTTCAGACACTAACCTCTCGACCGCCGGAAGGAGTAGCCATGAGAACAATCAGATTTCGCCACGCAATCGCCGTCGCGTTATGTTTGATGCTCAACACGACAATCAATGCTCAAGACAAGGATTTAGCTATGACAAAAGATAACAGCACTACCGACGCGAGCATTCCGCGGCCGGAGCACCCACGCCCACAGTTCGAGCGCAGCGAATGGCTGAACCTGAACGGCCAATGGGCATTCGAGATTGATGAGGCGAATTCGGGAATCGACCGCAATTTGCCTAAGGCAGAGAAACTCAAGGACACGATCACGGTGCCCTTCTGCCCCGAAAGCAAGGAGTCGGGCGTTGCGCACACGGATTTCATGAACTCGGTCTGGTACCAGAAATTCGTTCAGATTCCGTCGGAATGGAAAGGCAAACGAATCCTGTTGCACTTTGGCGCCGTCGACTACATCGCGACGCTCTATGTCGATGGCAAAGAAATCGCCCGTCATGTCGGCGGCTCCAGTCCGTTTGATGCGGACGTCACGCAGCAGCTTGGCGACGCGCAACCGCACAATGTGGTGTTGCATGCCGAGGATTATTTGCGTGATGGGCATCAGCCATCGGGCAAGCAAAGCACTCAATTCAATTCTTACGGCTGCTTCTATACGCGCACGACAGGAATCTGGCAGACTGTCTGGATGGAAGCCACGGACCGGACCGGACTCAAGAACGTGCAGATTATCCCCAATTTCGACAGCGACTCTTTCTCGTTCATCCCCGAGTTCTACGACTGTTCGTCATCGCACACCCTGCGTGTGACCGTCACTGACCCGGAGACGCACGCGAGCGCAAAACAGGAAAGCAAGCAGGCCAATGGCGCCGTGCTGACTGTTGCCATCAAGAATCCCAAGCCATGGGAGCCGGGACATCCGTTCCTTTATGACGTGGCGTTTGAGGTCGTGGACGAAAACGGAAAAGTCATCGACACGGTTAAGAGCTATGCGGGAATGCGCAAAGTCCACACCGAAAACGGCAAGGTCTACATCAACAACAAACCGTTCTTCCTGCGACTTGTCCTTGACCAAGGATTCTATCCCACTGGGATCTGGACAGCCCCCACCGACAAGGCACTGCAAGAGGACATTCAGATGTCCATGAAGGCCGGCTTCAACGGCGCACGCCTGCACCAAAAAGTCTTCGAGGAACGCTTCCACTATCACGCGGACAAACTCGGATATCTGACATGGGGCGAAATGCCCAGTTGGGGCACGCGCCCTGATGACGAGCTTGGCGCGCGCAACATGCTGGACGAACTTGGACAGGTGATTCTGCGCGACCGAAACCACCCGTCAATCATCGCATGGACGCCATGGAACGAACACTTCATCAGCAATCGCGAAGCCTTTGCCCGCACCATGGAGAACTCCTATGCGCTGTGCCACGCGCTCGACCCGTCAAGACCGGTCAATGACAGCAGCGGCTGGATTCACGTCAAGACAGATTTGTATACCGCCCACAACTATGAACAGAACCCCGGGAAACTCGATGAGGAAATGGCGTGGAACGACGAGAACGGCGGCGTCTATCGCAACTATCCCAATGAAAATGCGGCCTACGCGGGACAACCCTACATTCTGGACGAATTCGGCGGCATCAAATGGGTGCCGGAAGACAGACGCACGGCAGACTCGAACGCGTGGGGATATGGCGACGCGCCCCAAACCATCGACGAATACTACGAGAGACTACAAGGCATGGTCACGGCGCTCAACAAACATCCGCACATCGCCGGATGGTGCTTCACCCAATTGACCGATGTCGAGCAAGAAAACAACGGCATCTACAACTACGACAGAACCCTCAAATTCGACATGAAACGCATCAACGACATCTTCTCGACGCCCGCCCAAGCGTTTGACATGAAGGATTAGCCGCCTCCCATTGTAAAACAACATGACAATTTGCGTGCGGGTGTGGCGGAATTGGCAGACGCACTGGATTTAGGTTCCAGCGGGAAACCATGTGGGTTCAAATCCCACCATCCGCACCAGAAAAATCAATCCGAATCCCTTCCCAACCCGAAAGAGATTCGGATTTTCTTTTTCCCCAAAACACCTCGCCCCAATTCAATCAAATTAACCAACTTTTAGTCCACCCTTATCTCCACTCTTTACCTATAGTTGAAACTCTCCACTCTATCCGTATTAAGTATGACAAACATACCGACTTACATCTCGAACACAGTCGACTTCTACTCTTCAGGTCACACTCCTACGCGGGGCGATTCAATGTGATTCTTATAGTGCAATAAGTATCAATATTTCAATCCACGCCCCCCACGCGGGGGGCGACGCGTGGCCGAACACACTATCATCCCGATGATGCTCATTTCAATCCACGCCCCCCACGCGGGGGGCGACATTGACAGCGTAGAGCCACCGCGGACGTTTCTGTATTTCAATCCACGCCCCCCACGCGGGGGGCGACTCCATGGTGAAACCACACACTCGTGTTGTTTCTCATTTCAATCCACGCCCCCCACGCGGGGGGCGACGTCGCCGTTGCCTATATTGCCGGAGTCGCTTCCATTTCAATCCACGCCCCCCACGCGGGGGGCGACGAACCTGCTGTTGGTCTTTTGCTCCGGCTTGGATATTTCAATCCACGCCCCCCACGCGGGGGGCGACCATACTTTAGCGGCATTTTGGGTGGTCAGAATACATTTCAATCCACGCCCCCCACGCGGGGGGCGACTTGGTCGCCATGTTGCGTGTTCGCAAACGGTACGCATTTCAATCCACGCCCCCCACGCGGGGGGCGACGGGAACGTGCGCGGTCGCTTGCCTGCGTAGCGGTCATTTCAATCCACGCCCCCCACGCGGGGGGCGACGGCACAACGCTGAGTGATGATGTCGTTTCTGGGACGATTTCAATCCACGCCCCCCACGCGGGGGGCGACACTTGCCGCCGACTGCGTCGAGCTTCGTCACAAGAATTTCAATCCACGCCCCCCACGCGGGGGGCGACGTATGCCGACGCTATCGCCATCACGGCAAAGGCGACATTTCAATCCACGCCCCCCACGCGGGGGGCGACACCAAACCGGTGTTGAGTATGGGGATTACACGATATTTCAATCCACGCCCCCCACGCGGGGGGCGACGATATCGTTCTGTTTGGACGAGCGGTCGCCATTAAATTTCAATCCACGCCCCCCACGCGGGGGGCGACCCGAATTCGCCTGTGATGGTCTTCACGCCGTCTTCATTTCAATCCACGCCCCCCACGCGGGGGGCGACGCCGTAAGAATAAGTCGGCGTCGTCAATGCTTGTGCATTTCAATCCACGCCCCCCACGCGGGGGGCGACATATTTTTTTTGAGGAGCGCTTTTATATGATTTGATTTCAATCCACGCCCCCCACGCGGGGGGCGACCTCATATTCAAAGGGCTCATCACTCCGATCTGTTATTTCAATCCACGCCCCCCACGCGGGGGGCGACTCCGCTGTAGATTCGATTACCGACGACGCGTTGCCATTTCAATCCACGCCCCCCACGCGGGGGGCGACCCGTCCATTTGTTGGACATTTCCATAGCCGCCTCGATTTCAATCCACGCCCCCCACGCGGGGGGCGACGTAAATGAACACGGAATAACGCTAATCACGCTGGAATTTCAATCCACGCCCCCCACGCGGGGGGCGACTTCGAGCTTGCAAACTACCTCAAGACAACGGGCGAAATTTCAATCCACGCCCCCCACGCGGGGGGCGACCGAAATAGAGCCGTTTATACACAAAATGACAGCGGTATTTCAATCCACGCCCCCCACGCGGGGGGCGACGGGGCGGAAACTTTTCGCGCCCGGACGGAATGCACTTTGAATTTCAATCCACGCCCCCCACGCGGGGGGCGACATCATGCTTGACTCAAATTCAGCCAATTCACCTCGATTTCAATCCACGCCCCCCACGCGGGGGGCGACCGCGCAGGTTGCTGATAGGTTGACGACGTTATCAAAATTTCAATCCACGCCCCCCACGCGGGGGGCGACGGGAAAAAGAAAATAACCATTTTATCAGTAATATTTATTTCAATCCACGCCCCCCACGCGGGGGGCGACAATACACTAATTCTCCACGAGGACGCTACGCACATTTCAATCCACGCCCCCCACGCGGGGGGCGACAAATGCAATCAGAATCAGTTACAACTAAACACGCCATTTCAATCCACGCCCCCCACGCGGGGGGCGACGTATTTATGCGGGTCTCCGAGGTGCGTTTTTTTTATTTCAATCCACGCCCCCCACGCGGGGGGCGACGAATCCTACAAGCAAATGACGGACGACAAATTCGCCATTTCAATCCACGCCCCCCACGCGGGGGGCGACCTGCCAAGAGCACGGAATTGATTATCATATCAAGATTTCAATCCACGCCCCCCACGCGGGGGGCGACTTGCATGGAGCGCCTGTACGAAGACCACGATTTCCGGATTTCAATCCACGCCCCCCACGCGGGGGGCGACGATACCCGCGCGCTTTGAGCGCGTCTTTGCGTGGATTTCAATCCACGCCCCCCACGCGGGGGGCGACCGTCGCAATAGTACGAATCTTTGCTGTACTTATACATTTCAATCCACGCCCCCCACGCGGGGGGCGACTAAACACGGCGTTAATCTTGCCGCCCGACTTCGTATTTCAATCCACGCCCCCCACGCGGGGGGCGACCATCGCGCTCGCCGACGCGCTCAAGATGGTCGAGATTTCAATCCACGCCCCCCACGCGGGGGGCGACCTTGTAAGGAATGCTGGAAAGCAGAAAAGGCTAAGATTTCAATCCACGCCCCCCACGCGGGGGGCGACATTAAGTGGCGCGGGGGTCAGCGCCCGGCAAAAACATTTCAATCCACGCCCCCCACGCGGGGGGCGACGCAAAGACGCGCTCAAAGCGCGCGGGTATCGCTGATTTCAATCCACGCCCCCCACGCGGGGGGCGACTAATTCGGCGTCATAAGCACTACCCGTTAATACTTATTTCAATCCACGCCCCCCACGCGGGGGGCGACTGAATTAGTGTCGAGCCTCAACAAATTACTATCCATTTCAATCCACGCCCCCCACGCGGGGGGCGACGAGTATTTGCCGTTTGTGCTTGGATAATCCGCATTATTTCAATCCACGCCCCCACGCGGGGGGCGACGCAAACCTTGGCGGGTATAAGGCGTACACGTCCGCATTTCAATCCACGCCCCCACGCGGGGGGCGACGCTTCTGTTGCGGCTACCGCTTTATCTTGCATGCATTTCAATCCACGCCCCCACGCGGGGGGCGACGCCGACGAATACAACAGCGAAGAGGGACACGGGATTTCAATCCACGCCCCCACGCGGGGGGCGACAGTTAGGGGTAACCGCGCTAACGGTTACCCCCGTTATTTCAATCCACGCCCCCACGCGGGGGGCGACGTTAGGGGTAACCGCGCTAACGGTTACCCCCGCCATTTCAATCCACGCCCCCACGCGGGGGGCGACCATTAATTCGGTAAAGTGCGCCAACGGGCAACTCTATTTCAATCCACGCCCCCACGCGGGGGGCGACTCATGCTTGACTCAAATTCAGCCAATTCACCTCGATTTCAATCCACGCCCCCACGCGGGGGGCGACTAGGTTGAACCGAAAGAAGAAAGGACACTAAACCAATTTCAATCCACGCCCCCACGCGGGGGGCGACATATACAAGCGCATAGCGGGCGCACCGTCTAAATATTTCAATCCACGCCCCCACGCGGGGGGCGACCTGGAGGGTCGAATAATGACCGATACCGAATACACATTTCAATCCACGCCCCCACGCGGGGGGCGACGAAATGCCCGATCCTTCTCCCGCGTCTCATCGCGATTTCAATCCACGCCCCCACGCGGGGGGCGACGAAATGCCCGATCCTTCTCCCGCGTCTCATCGCGATTTCAATCCACGCCCCCACGCGGGGGGCGACTTGCAGGCGTTGATATTGACGACTTGTTCGACGCCATTTCAATCCACGCCCCCACGCGGGGGGCGACTTGTTTCGAATTTGTTCTTCTATGTCATTATCAGGATTTCAATCCACGCCCCCACGCGGGGGGCGACGATCCCGACAAAATCGAAGCAATCGCCGAAAAGGTATTTCAATCCACGCCCCCACGCGGGGGGCGACGACCGCCCGCCGCTGTACACTTGACGGCGATTGTCATTTCAATCCACGCCCCCACGCGGGGGGCGACAAAAGCCTCCTAAATATGAGCAACGTTCACAAGATTTCAATCCACGCCCCCACGCGGGGGGCGACTATGATTGGATTGATACGGACACAGGAGAATCCGGTATTTCAATCCACGCCCCCACGCGGGGGGCGACCCCTCCGAGTGATACCGCAACCACGATGACAGCGAATTTCAATCCACGCCCCCACGCGGGGGGCGACGAACAGGTTTTTAACTGCGAGAATGTTACGCACGATATTTCAATCCACGCCCCCACGCGGGGGGCGACTATTTCCTGACAACTACGCCACAAGTCGGCAAGGTATTTCAATCCACGCCCCCACGCGGGGGGCGACTCCATTTTTCCGAGATGTAATCACAAAACGCGTCATTTCAATCCACGCCCCCACGCGGGGGGCGACTCAGTGTTTATGCGGGTCTCCGAGGTGCATTTTTATTTCAATCCACGCCCCCACGCGGGGGGCGACAGAAACCTTTGTGGATAATTTACTACCTCTTCTGATTTCAATCCACGCCCCCACGCGGGGGGCGACAGAAACCTTTGTGGATAATTTACTACCTCTTCTGATTTCAATCCACGCCCCCACGCGGGGGGCGACGAGGCTTTGCAACTCACGACGGTGAACGCTATATTATTTCAATCCACGCCCCCACGCGGGGGGCGACGAGGCTTTGCAACTCACGACGGTGAACGCTATATTATTTCAATCCACGCCCCCACGCGGGGGGCGACCATTTGTCGATTGTCGCAACTTGTCGGTTTTGTCATTTCAATCCACGCCCCCACGCGGGGGGCGACCTCCTCCCCTCTATTCTCCCATCAAGACGATGTTATTTCAATCCACGCCCCCACGCGGGGGGCGACTTGCGTGTCGGGCTCGACCGCGACAACGCGTACGAGATTTCAATCCACGCCCCCACGCGGGGGGCGACTAAGCATTGCGTGTTATTAAACCATGTGCAGATGATTTCAATCCACGCCCCCACGCGGGGGGCGACCACTTGACGGCGATAGTAGAACCTGTATCTATGAATTTCAATCCACGCCCCCACGCGGGGGGCGACGTTCGTTCCGACCAAAAACGGACACTTTGCAAGACATTTCAATCCACGCCCCCACGCGGGGGGCGACCGCAAAACCTGACACGGTTAGAAGTCGAAGCCGTCATTTCAATCCACGCCCCCACGCGGGGGGCGACATGCCGTTATAATTTGCCATGCTATGCCCCTCAATATTTCAATCCACGCCCCCACGCGGGGGGCGACTAGCAATGAGGCGTTTGAGTGGTTAGAGGGTGACATTTCAATCCACGCCCCCACGCGGGGGGCGACAACCCGCCCGGGTAAACCACAATTGCAAATCCGTATTTCAATCCACGCCCCCACGCGGGGGGCGACCTTTGATGATGTCGTTAAGCACCGACCCGATCGATATTTCAATCCACGCCCCCACGCGGGGGGCGACCACAATC